>OMJG01000074.1_pt1 | contig 68959 bp, 60 predicted proteins | sample 1646431 | NCBI WGS metagenome assembly OMJG01 (sample SAMN03771674, study PRJEB25209) | food metagenome | isolation source: Cotija cheese | place: Mexico:Jalisco,Michoacan | collected 2011-12-12 | reverse complement strand
CCTAAAAGATGGGTTTGTGGTAAACACCATTTTAAAGGAAGCTGATCTTTTTTGCCCGAACAGCGTTCGGATTAATTTTACAATCTACCTTTTATCATAAAAATTTGGCGTGCTGTTATGGCGAGACGCTGTAGGCCCGACCAGAGAGGGCAATCACCCGCCATTAACCTCTATTTCCGAGCTCGTCGTTGATACCAAACGATACCCAACAACCCAAACAGCAAAGGCCCCATTAACATCCAAATCGTACTCTGGATATCGCCATTTTCTAGGACTGGTTGAATCAAAGTAAAGACGTTAGCACCCAGGACCACGAGGAAAACCACCCAACTGATCACCGTCGTCAGACGCGGCGATTTGTAAACTTCAAAGGGTTTGACAATATCTCGATTATGTTTGAATTTAGGAAAGGCATAGACCAAGAACAAGTATGGCAAGGTCATCGATACGTTAGCCATCAACGTTAAGATGTTATAAAAGGCTGACGCATCTGTCGAGGCAAACGATGCCAGTAAGATAATCACAATGACGACACCGCATTGTAGCATCATGGCAAAACTCGGCATATCATTTTTGTTAAGCTTGGTCATCTTGGCTGGCCACATCGACTTAGGCGTTCCCAAAATTAACGTCTTGAGTGGTGAATACGTCAGGGTAAAGAACGCCCCCGAGTAAGCTAAGAACATCCCTAACCCGGTGTAGCGCGCAAACCACAACCCAATGGTGTTACTGGTAGCCGCACTGAGCCCTAATGACTGACCCAAAACATCACCTAAATTACGCATCATTACATAACTAATATTCCCCATATTGGTGGTTGATTTCGCCAAGACGGTTTGCCAATTGGTGCTAATCCCCCAACACAAAATTCCAATCGCATACCCCAAGGTGATGACCACCGCTGAGATAATAATGCCCCGCGGAAATGTCTTTTCTGGATTATGGGTTTTATCAACCATGCCTCCCAATACTTCCAGACCACCGTAGGCAAAGATCGCGAAAACTGCAAAGCTCATAACGCCTAAGGGTTGTTGGTAGCTCGGGTTCGGCGATGTTAAAAAGTGGTGGAGCGGCTGCGCCATTTCTCCATGACGCAACGCCAGAGCAATCCCCGAAATGACCAGCAAAATGGCATTGAGACTCATAACCGCTAAGCCCCCCAGACTGGTGACCCGCACAATCCCCTTAACCCCCTTAATGGAGACTACTGTGACCAAAATCATCCACAAACAAGATAAGAGCCCGATCACCTGCGTCGCGTTTAGTCCAGCAAACCCAAAATTTCCCGTCTGATCGCTACCAAAGAACAGCGTGGTAAATGGAATCCACACCTTGGCGGATGTCGAGACCAACCAGATAATATAGGAGGCAAACCACATAAAGGTGCCAATAAAAGCAAAGCGTGGGCTGACACTCACCTCCAGCCATTGATACATCCCACTTCCCTCGTCGGACTTAATTGCCGCACCATATTCCGCCATCATCAGTGCAAACGGAATAAAGAACAACACCGCCGCAACTAAGTAAAATAAGATAGACGAATAGCCCATCAAGTAAAAGGCCACCGTACTATTGGCAAAACCAAAAACGGTGGTAAAAATCATCATGACTAACGCCATCAATGTGATTTTATTATGATTATCAGTCATTATTTTCTCCTCACTCATACCCGGTTTCGGGTTTATACATGTTTATGTATAATTCTAAGCAAGTCAACGGTTAATCTCGTGGTAATTTCCTGATAACCGGCTAAAATTTCCGTGTGATCTTTGTCAATTTTCTCATAATAAAAGAATCCGCAGAAAACACAAAAGTCCAGGGCTTTTGCCCCGGACTCTTCACAGTAGACTGTTTGGTTTTAATTAATCGATGCTAATCTCGTGATTGCCATCAACTTCAGTTTGCTTTGGCAACGTTAAGGTCAGGATACCATCGGCGTAGGTCGCCTTCACGTTCTTCAAATCAATACCTGGTAGGTAGAAGGAACGGGCAACATTTTGACTCCGACGTTCTTGCCGCAAAATCCGACCATCGTCATCCTTAGCCGATTGGTTAACTTCCGTCTTACCAGAAATCCGCAAAGTTTCATCATGGTAATCCACGTGGATATCATCCTTCTTAAACCCAGGAAGTTCCGCGGTGACCACGTAATCCTTATCATGCTCAACTACATCCGTCTTCATGGAGCTATCACCACTAAACATGTCGCGCCCCAAATTGCCGACTTCATTAAAGAAATTCATTGGATCAAAGAAATCATAGTTCCGGTTCATTACATCATTAGCCATAATCAATAACCCCTTTCAACTGATTTATCTTGATTACATTATTTATAATGGTCAGTATTGGTCAGAAATGCAAGTAATTAGCACTCATCAATTTAGAGTGCTAATTTTTCCTTTAATTCATTGCAATACCAACGATTACGGCCATCATAATAATAAAAAAATTAAAATTCGTCAACTATTTTGTTATAAAGGTCAGTAAATATCAAATACTTTTTGATTTAAAAAATACGACTGGGATAAGAGTCCCAGTCGTATTTTACATTTCTTGTTCCAGACTTATTAGTAAGTAGTTTGATCAACCTCATGGTGCACAATCTTTTCACCCAATGCATCTGCCAAATCATGTAAGGCTTCTTCACGGGTCTTGATAACATCCATATTAAAGATAATGGAATCAATGTCGCCACCGTCAAAATCAAATTGCTCGAAGTAGACGTAAGGATCGTGGTCGTCATCGTCGTTTAAGAAATGCTTCATCACAGCATCAGATAGAGCGGTCGCCCATGCTAAATCTGCCATTTTTGGTAGATCTTTCTTCGTCACATACCCCGGGTCCAAAACCAACTTTGCCGCTTTTTCCACGTCTGCTGCGGGAATTTCAACGGGTGTTGCTTGTTCCTCTGGTGTATCTGCCATAATCAAAATCTCCTTTGAATTACTGTCTTTAGTTTAGTCCTTTTTACCAGAAACGTTAAGTATTCTCCCCTTTTCGTGACTTTTTTCCGTGTTCGGTTGCGGTACTGCCTAAGAAAGGGTAGAATTTGCTTCAATTCACCCCCTATAAACGGGTGGGGAAACGCGGTATAATAGTAGGATAGAACGAAATGAAATGAGGAATGATGTGTGGATAGCGGTCAGATAGTTGTGAATCTAATTATTATTTTAATTACTTTCTTTTTTGCAGCTTTCTTTGTTGCCTGCGAGTTTGCTTTGGTTCAGACGCGCCCTAGTGCTCTAGAGGAAAAAATTGCCGAAAGAGACAAGCCGTCAACTAAGCTCAATCGGGCCATGAAAATGGTCACCAATTTGAATGAATATTTGTCAACAACTCAAGTGGGGGTTTCCCTCGCTGGTATTATCTTAGGGTGGATCGGGGAAACCTTCTTCGTTGACATCCTGTTAGCGGGCATTGCGCCAGCCCACATTAACAGTGCCACGGCGCATACCGTAAGTGTCATCATCGGGGTATTACTCTTGACCTACCTCGAAGTGGTCTTCACCGAAATTGTTCCCAAGAACATCTCAATTGATATGCCCATGAAGGTCTTAATGTTAGTGGTCACACCCCTGCATTATTGCCACGTTATCTTCTACCCATTCGTCTGGTTACTCAACGTGAGTGCCTCAGGAGTAGTTAAGATGATGGGCCTTAAGGTCGCCAACGAAAGTGATGAAGTCTTTTCCCAAGCCGAAATTTTAAACCTGTCACGGAGTGCCGTGGAAGGTGGCGAGTTGGAAAAAAACGACTTGGTTTACATGCAACGGGCCTTTGAATTAAATGACAAGGTTGCCAAAGACATCATGATTGACCGGACGCAGTTGGTCGTTATTGACATTACCTCAACTGTCAAGGAAGCGTTAAACGTTTATTTACAGGAACGATTTAGCCGGCTGCCAGTCGTGGCGGATAATGATAAGGATAAGGTGTTAGGTTACGTTTATAACTATGACTTAACCCGGCAACAGCAAGTGGATTCATCTGTGCGCGTTGATAAGCTAATCCGTGATATCTCCACGACACCTGAAACTACGCCCATTACCCAAGTGCTCCAACAAATGATCAAAAAACGGACCCCAATCGTGGTCGTTGTTGATGAATACGGCGGGACCTCAGGGATCATCACCGATAAGGATATTTACGAAGAACTCTTTGGAACCGTCCGTGATGAAATTGACGATGCCAACGATCAATACATTTTCAAACAACCAAATGGCACGTTCCAAGTCAATGGGAAAATGACCACGTATGACTTCGAACGATACTTCAACACGGATATTAAAGATTTTGAAGCGACGGAACTGGTCACTATGGCTGGTTACATCATTGATAATTATCCCGATGTGAAGGTCAACGACGTCATCCACTTAGAAAACTTTGATTTGAAAGTTCTCGATTATGAGAACTCGTTTATTAACTGGTTTGAGGTTACCGTTAACCCGGTAAGACCGAAGATCACGTCGACTGACGACCAAGACTAATCTAATCAAGCTCACTCCCTTGGGAGTGGGCTTTTTGATGCTAACCGGAGGAGGGTTAACCATGAAAAATACGACCATTGCCGATGTTGCTGCCGCAGCGGATGTTTCCGTTACGACAGTGTCTCGTTACCTTAACGGGAACTACCAAAAGATGAGCGCCGCCACCAAGCAACGCATCAAAGAAACCATTGCCACACTACATTACGCCCCAAAAGCATCTGCCCGTAAAATGCGTCAAGACCACAGTCAGCTCATTGGCGTGGTCGTTGGTGACATTGCCAACGTCTTCTCTTCTTTACTGTTTAAGGGAATTTACGACGTTTTGCAGCCTGCTGGTTATGATGTCTTATTAATGAATGCCAATAACAGCGCCACTACAGAACACGGTGAATTAACCCGTCTGGCCGCACAACAGGTCGATGGCATCATTCTACAACCTAGTGCCGCCACAGCCGCGGCATACGCCGGGCTCACCATCCCAACCGTTATTGTCGATCGGCAGTTACCCAACAGTCCATTGGCACAGGTTCTTTCTAGCAATTTTGATGCAAGCTATCAGTTGGGACAGCATTTATGCGGACAAGGCTACCGCCGCCTAATCACCGTCGGTCGCGCCGTGGCTCCCCATACAGCTCAAACCGACCGGTTGGCCGGACTCACTGCCACGGGATTATCAGTTATTCATTTGGATATGACAAGTCATGGGGCGCCTTGGCTCACCCAACAACTTCGTCAATACCAGCAGGCTCCTGACAAGCCCGTAATTATTTCTTTAATGGGACCTCTATTATTTGAAATCCTTGCGAGCCTAAAAGCCGCACACCTGCATTTTCCCGCCGATGTCGGACTGGTTAGTTTTGATGACTGGCAATGGTCCCAATATGTCAACGACGGTATTTATCTACTCCAGCAACAACCGGCATTGATGGGCCAATTAGCCGCCACAACGTTACTTCATCAGCTATCAACAACGCCAACGACTATGACTCAATACGTTCCCGTCGCCCCCGTTGTTAAACCATCACTTTAGCCAATTAAAAACGGGTCCTTTTAGAACAGTGCGTTCTGAAGGGACCCGTTTGTCGTTTAAACTCATCGCAATAAATAACCGCCATCAACTGGCAACATGACCCCCGTCACATAGTCAGACGCTGCGCTGGCCAAAAAGACCATAGGCCCCATCAATTGATCTGGAACCCCCCATTGACCAGCGGGGATGTGACTCGCAATTTCCGGTCCCCGTACTGGATCTTCTTGGAGTGGCTTGGTCATATCAGTACTGATATACCCTGGCGCAATCCCATTAACTTGAATATTTTCGGGCGCCAGTGCATCGGCATACGCCTTAGTCAAGCCCATAACACCGTGCTTACTGGCGGTATAAGGAAAAATGTACTTACCGGCCCGATAGGATTGCATCGATCCAACATTAATAATTTTACCAGCATGCTGTTTCACCATCTCTTGGGCCGCGGCATGCGATAGGTAGTACAGGGCATTGAGGTTCAAATCAATCACCCGCCGCCAGTCCTCGTCCTTAAACGCCAGAACGTCATTGCGCAGTTGCATGCCAGCGTTATTGACCAAGATATCCAGGCGGCCAAACTGAGCAACTACCTGGGCGACAATGTCGGCCGCACAACCGGGTTTTGTAATGTCTTGCTGAAGGAATGCTACCCGCTGACCGTTTGCCTCAATCGCTTGTTTGACGTCATCCCAGCCGGTCTTTGACTGACTGACAATGAAGATATCTGCGCCATATAACGATAATGCCAAAGAATAATATTTCCCGAGTCCCCGCGCGCCACCGGTAATCAGCGCGACTTTCCCTGTTAACGAAAAACTTTGTCGATCAAATGCTGCCATCCTACCGCACTTCCTTTAATTAGTTTAGGTGTATCGATACACCTAAACTATAAACCGCGGGATGGTAACTGTCAACTTCGTCACTCACACGATTTATTTCGTTCCGGCGGCCCCAATTAATACCTTATGTATATCCACACTTTTATCGGCCAACACGGATGCACGCTATTTTATCCGCACTAACCCCTTAGCGAAGTAGTAAATACCGCCCACAAAAAGTAGCAAGCACACCCACCAAAATAAGCTAGCCACTCGAATTGGCATAATGTTCCAAATCATTAGAACCATAATCAGTAGGCCACTCCAGAAATCCAATGAGTGAATAAATCGACGGTTAAACTGCATAATATCCCCCTAAACTTTGTATCCACTGCGCATTACTGATTAATTGGTAAGCGCTTCTTCCTTTATTCTAGCACGTCACCCCGGCATGCTGGAGAAAAATTTGTCAGCACAGCGCAATACGCCAGCAAAAAAGTGGCTGGACTAGAGAGCCCAACCACTTTTTAACTTCTATTTCGTCATTTTAGGTAACCGTAACGCTAATAAGAAACCAACCAAGGCTAATCCAAACGTGAAGTAAAACCCATAGTGGGCCCCGTTAACGAAAGCACCAGCCGCTTGGTGGGCACCAGTAGCCAAGTAAGCGGCTTGCCCAATTCCCAAAAGACTCGTCGCAATCGCCGTGGCAATCGCACCGACAATCTGCTGCAACGTATTCATAATCGCACTACCATCAGCCGCAATCGGTCCCGTTAACGCATTAAGACCGTGCGTTTGTGATGGGGACATTGCCAGTGGTGCTCCAATCATCAAGATGATGTGAGCCAAAATCACATACCAGATAGCCGTTTGGGTTGACGTCAACGCCAGCATTAATGCCCCGACCATTGAGATGATAAAACCGAGACGGGCTGGCATCTGAGCTCCGACGTGATCATATAACCGACCAGAAATAGCCGAAACAATCGCGTTCATCAGACCACCAGGAAACATAATCATCCCGGTTAAGGCCACGGGCAATAGCAGACCCTTTTGAATGTACATCGGTAATAAATACATTGCCGACAGAATAATCCCGAAGTTAATCATCACCAGACTCGCCCCAATACGGAAGCCCGGGATCGCAAACGCTCGTAGATTTAAAATTGGCTTATCAACATTCAATTGCCGATGGGTGTACCAAGCCAAGACCAAGATACCAACGACTAACGCGCCGATCACACTAACGGAGCCCCAGCCTTGATCACTGGCGAGACTGACTCCCAGCACCAAGCTACCAAAACCCACGGTCGATAAAATAATTGATAAGAAGTCGACTTTAGGCCGCGTAACCTCCGCAATATTTTTCAATGACGTGACCGCAAAACCAAAAGCAATCACCAAAAATGGCACGAACAGCCAAAAAATCCACCGCCATGAAGCAACACCTAAGACAATTCCGGCCAATGTTGGTCCCACAGCGGGGGCAAACATAATCACCAGGCCAACCATGCCCATAGCCGCTCCTAACTTATACGGTGGGAAAATCTGCATGGCTACCGTAAACATTAACGGTAGAATTAATCCCGTCGCAATCCCTTGGATCATTCGGCCAAATAACAACACGCCAAAACCGGGTGCCGACGCCGAGATAATGGCGCCAACTGCAAAATCAATCAGGGCAAACACAATCACTTGCCGCGTGGTAAACCATTTCGTAATCAAGCTAGACAGCGGTAAGACCACTCCGACCATTAACATATAACCGGTTACCAGCCACTGAACGGTGGCTGTTGACACATTTAATTGCGCCATCAATTGTGGCAAAGCAATATTTAAAGAGGTTTCGGAAAACATCCCGACAAACCCACCAATCAGCATCCCCATCATCGCTAACATGGGGTGAGCAACTTGCACCCGCGCTTTTTTAGCCAACTCTTGCTGGCTACTTTGTACTGAATCCATTTGTTTTCACACTCACTTTCAAGTCAACACAATGGATTACTGTACCAGAAAAAATAATTTTTCGTAAGGATTATTTTCAAATAATGCCAAATTTGTGGTTATAAGGTCGCTTTGAGTGCCGCAATTTTCTGCCGCAATTCCTGTAAGCGCTGCGTGTCTAATTCCGGGGCCAGCATCGCTTGATCGTATTCAAACTGTAACCGGGGCAAATCAGATGCTGGTACGCCTTGTGCTGTCCGCGCTGGATCACGCAATTGCCGATTAGTCAGCACTAGCGTCCGGGTCGCCACGTGGTCCCTAAAAACCTGGTCGTGGGCCACAAACAAAACGGTGCCCGGATAGCCAACTAAATAATCTTCTAGTGCCTGAACTGCTGGTAAATCCAGATAGTTGGTGGGTTCATCCAAAATCAATAAGTTACTTGCACTAACTAGAATCGTTAACAATTGTACCTTAACGCGCTCGCCACCACTTAGATCAGCGATTGGTCGGTCGTAGAATCGCGCATTCAAGCCAAAAGCACCCATCACTTGTCGGGTTCGATTACTATCAAAGACTGTTGCCGCACTAATCACCTGCCAAACCGTTTGCGTTAGGGGCAACGCCGCTACCATATCCTGTTGAAAATAACCCACACGTGCACTTGGGGCTAAGCGCGTCCCCGCTTGACCCGTCAGAATGGCCGTAATCAGCGTCGATTTACCACTCCCGTTCGGTCCCGCTAAAGCAACCCGTTCGCCCGGGGTCACGCGAAAATTCACATCACTTAGCAACTCGTGTTTCCCCCGCTGTAGGTGCAGGTTACGGACCGTAATCAACTGCTTGCCAACCACTGGTGGCAAATCGCTCGCTAATAATTTCATTGCCGCTGCTTCATGCGGCTTGACCGCCGTCGTCTGCCGGTCGGCGCGATCTTGAAAGACCCGGGCGCCCCGTTCCATCTTCGCGGCATTTTGCTCGCGTACAGACTTGGAGTTGGCCCGTTCACCAGCACTCATCCGACTACTGCCCCGCCGGATTTGGGCGGCCTTTTCATGTCGAGCTTGGGCCGCTTGTCTGAGCTTGCGTCGTTCAACCTGCTCCTGCCGATAGGCACTCTGGGCGGTCTGCCGTTGTTGCTTACGGGCCGTATTGAAGGCAGCAAAATTGCCATTGAATTGCGTATAAACATGGTCGTCTAGTGACCAGATCGTAGTCGTCACAGCAGTTAGTAACTCCCGATCATGCGAAATTAACAGGAGCAAACCTGAATAGTGGCGCAGCTGCTCTATCAACCACTGCTGATGATTGTCATCCAGATTGGCTGAGGGTTCATCCAAAATTAAAATAGCTGGCCGTTGTGCCAGTGCCCGCCGCACCCGCGCTAACATGCTTTGACCACCAGATTGTCCATCCATGGGGGCCAATTGCGGCACCAAAACGACGTCAGCTGTAACGTTCCGTTGACCACTAAACTCATCGTCTTGCCCCGCAATAATCCGCGCCAGTGTCGTTTTTCCACCACCATTAGCGCCGATAATGCCCACGCAATCACCAGTTTGCGCGGTCAAACGATCGGCTGAGAATAGTCGACCATCCGCTAAATCCTTGATTAAATTCGTTAATTTTACTTGTGTCAAAAAATCGTCCCCTTTTAAAAAGCGGGATTGATCGCACAAAAAAAGACGCATTTCCCAGTTGGAAATGGCGCCCTCTGCTTACCTATAGCAAACAGTCGGTGCACCATCAATCCCAAATTGCAGGCCCACTCCACCCCTTAAACGGATGAAGCTGACAAACAGTTGTGGATTGATTAGTTGCGCATCGGCGGAATACCTCGTTCTTTCTTAAAGTAGCCACAGCATACCACAGCTTAAATCACTTTGGCAAGTCGTTAAAACTTAACAGCAATTTTGCTTAAATCCGTGTACACTAGAAGATATCAGTCTAGCAGAAAGTGGAGGGACCCCCATGCAACCCATTCGGATTTTATTTATCTCGATTGAAGGTAACACCCGCAATTTTGTCGAAAATCTCACGGCTTATGCTGCCAAGCAGCACGCCAGCCAACCAGAATTACCGGAAATCACCGCAACAGAAATTAGTGAAACCAGCGATTTAACGGATGAAACACAGCCGTTCTTCTGCTTTGTCCCCACCTACCTAGATGGTGGCAATGGCATCGACAACGGCGTCAAGGAATTGATGACCAACGTCTTGGGTGAGTACATTGCCTATCACCACAATGCTCAGCAACTACTGGGTGTTGTGGGCAGTGGCAACCGTAATTTTAATGAGCAATACTGTCTCACTGCTAAACGCTATGCCACGACTTTTGGGGTGCCTTTTATCGCTGACTATGAGCTTCGTGGGGTTCCCAGAGATGAGACCCGGATCTACGACGCACTGATCAACCGCTTGAAGGAAGTGACCCCAGCCTCATGAATCCAACTTTAACCACCCTATTTAACCATCGTAGTATCCGCCAATTTACGGTCGAAAAGCTGACAACTGATGAGGTGACGACATTAATTGCTGCAGCCCAACATGCTGCTACCAGTACTTTTTCCCAACAATACAGCATCATTAGTGTCACTGATCCCGCTAAACTAACAGTCCTCGGTGATATCACCGGCCACCATTGGTTGGAACAAGCCGGCCACTACTTCGTTATGGTCGCTGACCAATATCGTAATCAGCAGATGGTCCCACCTACAGCCACTACAACCACGAATCTGCATAGCTTAGACAAGCTACTGGCGGGCGTTTTCGATGCCGCAATTGCCACCGAGGCCATCGTCACGGCGGGAGAAAGTCTGAACTTAGGTAGCACCATCATGGGGAGTATTCTTAATGATGCCCCGCGGGTGATTGACCTGTTAGATTTACCGGAACTGACATTTCCGGTATTGGGACTAGCCATCGGCCACCCTACGGAACATCCCGAACAAAAGCCCCGGCTTCCTCAAGACTTGATGCACTTCACCAATGGGTATCAAGCTCTGACAGCTGATGATGCACGACTAGTGGCGTATGACCAGGTCATCCACGATTACTACCAGCAACGGGGGACTCACCAGCGCGATGAAACGTTTAGTCACCATATCATAAGTGAAATGAGTCGTGATCCACAGCAACGGGCAGGGATCTTGCAGGCGTTGCAGCAGCAAGGATTTTTAACCGAATAGTACGTAAAAGCGTCCCGGGCTCTCGCCCGGGACGCTTTGTGTTTCCAAAGATCTAAGCACAACGAATAGCTAATCGCCCGCTACAATCTTTGCCACATGATGTTCATGAATGGCAATGTAGCACAGTAACAGCAAAGCTAAACCAGCCGCCGTGTAAAGCACCGTGTTGCTGGCAATCCAGCCAAATTTTGCTACCAAAATTCCGATTAAAGCCGTGGCCAACGTTTCACCAAAGATATACTGGAAGAAACCCATGAAGCCTGTCGACGACCCCACCGCGAACTTTGGCACAGACTCGTTGACCATCAGGCCCACCAAGGTCAGCGGTGCGTAAATCAAGCTCCCCATGATGAGTAATACAATAATAATCGCTAGATGACTGGTGCTAAAGAAGTACGTCGTGAGACAGATCAGTAACCCGATCACACACCCGATACAAACGATCGCCCGCCGATCTTTCAGTAAATCAGAAATGGCCCCCATCAAGATAACGCCTGGAACTGCAGCCAATTCAAAGATACCAACTAACCATTTAGCCGTTCCCGGATCAAAGCCTTTGAATTGTGTCAGGTAACTCGGAATCCAACTCATAATGCCGTAACGGACTAAATATAATGACATCGACGTCAACGTGATAGCCCAGACAACCTTGTTGGTCAAAATGTACCGGACGAAAATCTGCCACAAAGAGAGGTCAGTTAATTCGGCTCTCGTGGCCTGACCATCATCCAAAACAACTTCGTCACCGGTGTACTCGCCGATGCTAGGTAACCCCACCGTTGCCGGACGATCGGCGCCCGCTAAGACAATGAAGATGGCAATGACAATCGAGACAACCGATGCCGTGTAGAAGACAGCCGCAATTGAGTTCGTAAACATCAACGTGGCGATTTGGACCACGGCCACACAGGCAAAAGCACCGGCGTTATGCGCCGAAGACCAGACGGCATAGACGGTTCCCCGCCACTTTTTACCCCACCACAGCTGTACGGTTCGCTGGCAAGCCGCTGCACCCATGCCTTGGGCCACCGACATGACCAGCATGAGGAGCATCATCACGTAGAGGTTACGCGTGGAGCCCAAGCCAAAGTTCAGGATGGCAGAAATGAAGAGACCGGTGGCCAAATACCACTTCGGATTACTCTTATCACTCAATGCCCCCATGAACAACTTGGAAATCCCGTAACCAATCCCAAAACAAGACATGACCAACCCAATATCTGCAGTGGTAAACCCATACGCCTTCATGATGTCATTTTGCTCGGTTGTAAAAATCAAACGAATAATATAATAGCCAATATAACCGATACAAATTGACAACAAAACACCTGTCTGCCGTAAACGATAAGTCCCCACAACTTTTTCAGCAGGAACTTTCACTTTAGCATCTGGTGCGGGCTTCAGAAATGAAAACATAAGCTCATCTCCTATGTAACAAATTGGTAAATCCTTGATACACTTTTAATGTACCGCAAGGTTGATTTGACGTCAATGTAAACCCTTACATTTTAAAATAATTTTGTTCATTAAACTAAAAAATGAACCAACCATTTTCAGGTTGATCCATTTTAATTTATTTTTTAACACGTGTCAGGTTGTGGTGATTACGGAGCATAACTGCCGCTAAAGCCGCTAGCATAAGGCCCGTAACGGACCAGAACAGTAACTGATAGCTTCCATACTCAATGATTAACCCACCGTATAATGGGCCCACCGCCCGACCAAAGGAAATTGCCATGTTATAAATCCCTTGAAATTTCCCTTTGTCGTTGTCTCCAGCAAGACCATCAATCCAAGCCGGAATTCCAGGGAACCCCGTCATTTCACCAACCGTCAGGATAACCATAGTCACCACAAACATGGTGTAGTCTCTAGCAAAGACCAGGAGTAAGAACGATAGAATAAAAATAAGCGTCCCCACCGCAATCTGTGAACTCATTTTAAAGTACGTCCCAATCCGATTAGCCAAGGGCTGACCGAAGACGATCAGGAGTCCATTTAAGGTCCACAACAGACTGTACTTTTCAAAGGAAATTCCGAGGTTCGTCATGTGGACCGAGATCACACTTTCCCATAAGGAGTAACTCAAGTAAAGGCAAAAGACCATCGCCGCAATCAACCAAATGAGCTGTAATTGAGCCGGCTTGGCCGGGCCCTTGACGTGTTGATGGGTCTTGGTCTGAATATCCATGCGGAAGTCTACAACGAAAATCACTAACAAGGCCGCATAACACAGACTAGCCGCCATGAAGACCAATTGAACCCCATGATCCATCAGTACCCCAACCATCAGAGTCCCAACAACTACCCCCAGGTTCATACCAATATACAGCCAGTTGAAGACCCGCCGACTACTAATTTCTTTAATATTTGCCGCAAAAGAATTGACGACAGTCATCACAATCCCATCGCCAAGACCGATGAACAACAGCATAATCCCAAAGATCGGCCACCCATGAAAAACAATTAAGGTGAGCATCGGAATAAAGGAACATAACGTCCCAACCAGCGCTGACTTAAACGGTGACCAATTATCAAAGAGCCAGCCGCCAAGCCAGTTCCCAACAATCATACATAACGACATCCCTAACAGCGCCACCCCAGCCAATGCTAACGTCTGGTGAAGCTGATTGTGCATATAAACAGTCGTCAACGGCCACATACACGCGGCAGCCGCGTTAAGTAGCAAGGTCGCTGACAGAATCCCCACTAAGCTGACCTCTTTTTTGGTTTTCCACATTTACTGTCCCTCACTTATTTTTGAACTTCTAGCTTCATTGTCGCATATTTCACTAAAAACTGAAACTCTTAACAGCTACGATCATTGTTAAACTGCCATTTTGAGCGAAGTGGCTAGTCGATTCGTGAAGATCCAGTAGGGGGGCAGCCACCGGCAATTTGCTGATATGAATAAGCGTGGCCGAATAAAAACGATCATGCCACCCTAATTGGTTAGCATGATCGTTTCGTTTTGATTTAGATCATTAATTCTAATTAAGCCTTAGTGAATGTCCACTTAGCAGCAGGAGCAACGCCGGCCTTGGTTGAGATAACCTGGTTCTTACTGTTGACCACTTTGAACTTCTTAGCAGACGTGAAGCGAAGATACATCGTTTGCTTCGTCTTAGAACCCTTTGGTGTGTAGGTAATCTTCCAGAAAGTTGGCGTCTTAGCAGAGACACTGTACTTCGCGTAAGAAACCAACGTCTTGACCTTCTTACCATTCTTGTACAGGTATTCATTCAGACCGGTCTTTTGGCTGAAGACCCACTTTTGTGAGTACTTGTTGGCCGTGTTAGACGTCCACGTCCCCGTTGGCGTCTTTACAGAAAAGCTGGCCGTACTAGTCTTTGAAGAAGTCGTCGATTTTTTCGTAGTTGTTTTCTTAGTCGTCGTAGTCTTCTTCGTTGACGTGCTCTTAGTCGTTGTGGCTTTCGTGGACGCCGCTTGAACCCGGATAATCCGGTAGAAATAAGCCTTCGTCTTAGAATTGGTAGCGTAGACGTAAACATTAGTGTTCTTCTTTAACTTCTTGGATAACTTGATGCTGTACTTACCCGTCGTCTTGGAAGCCGTACCACTAGCGAGGTTCTTCTTGGCATTCTTCGTGGTCTTAACAGTAATCTTAGACCCCTTAGTCGCCGTCCCAGAAACCTTCGTGGATGTGGTGTAGATTGCGTTAACCTTTAAACTTGGGCTAACGTACGTTGACTTCGTTGCGGCATGTGCCGTGGTAACTGCAGTAGCTGGGACCGTTGCGCCAACAGTGGCTAACGTGACTAACCCAGTCAAAGCAACCATAAATTTCTTCATTATTCCTGACCCCTTAGTCTACCGGCAGTAACCCACCGGCACTTATTTTTTTAACCGATTGTTAGTATAACAGATTTTTTACAAAATCGTGACATAATCTCGCGGAGTTTAGGCTTTTTTAATCTGGCTTAATTTTAATTTAACGACAAACTTTTACTGAACCAAAATGTTTGCACCACCCAGGTAAAAAAGACTAACTTAATGTTAGTATTTTAATTCTTACGAAGGTGGTATTTCAGCATGGAAAAAACATTTACATTTGCTTCCGATTTAACGGTTAATCGCCTGGGCTATGGGACGATGCAGCTCACTGGTGACGGCGTTTGGGGACCAGTTGCTGACCCAGATAATGCCGTTAAAGTGATTGAAACGGCGATTGATCACGGCGTTAACTTCATTGATACTGCCGATGCTTACGGGCCCTTTTATGCTAACCTCTACTTGCGAGATGCCCTGAAGAATCGCCCGGACAATCACGTGATGGTTGCCACCAAAGTTGGTAACACCCGGCAAGGACCAGATGTCTGGACACCAGTTGGCGTTCCTGCCTACCTTCGACAACAAGTTGAAATGAATTTGTTTACGCTGGGTTTGGACCACATCGATCTCTTACAACTTCATCGGGTTGATCCGAATGTTCCGTTGGCCGACCAGATTGGTGTTCTAAAAGACATGCAAGACGAGGGTAAGATCAAACACATTGGCTTGAGTCAGGTCTCTGTTGACCAGCTCAAAGAAGCTACGGCCATTGCCCCCATTGTTTCAGTTCAAAACATGTATAACCTCAGCAATCGGCAAGACGAGGACGTCTTAGATTACGCAGATGCCCATCACATTGCTTTCATTCCATGGTTCCCACTAGCTACTGGTGAACTGATCAAAGACGCTATGCTGACGAACATTGCGCAAAAATACAGCGCTTCGCCCGCACAGATTGCGTTAGCCTGGTTGCTAAAACGTTCTGACGTTATTCTGCCAATTCCAGGCACTAAGTCTAGTGACCACGAATTGCAAAATATTCAGGCCCAAGACATTGACCTGAGTCAGGCTGACTTTGAGGCGTTGAAGGCCTTGGCAAAGTAATATTTTAACAAGTGCAGATACACTACTTCTTAGTAAAAGAGAGACTGAGCACGGATTGTGCTTGGTCTCTCTTTATTTATCATAATTAATATAGAAAAACGCCTCGCTCCATCGCATTAAAAGAGTCCGAACCACTCAGCCTAAGCTGGCATGACCGTGTTTTCTCTATCTCTTAGCGGCGTCACAAAGTGCTTTTCTTAATTCATCATCAACGGCATAAATATATAGTCCATTCACGCCACGAGTTAAAAGGACATTCAACTCATTAGATAACAATTCATCTGACACATAAACCCTTTGATTATTATCCAGCGTCCGTTTTCTAATTGCATTTCTATTTTGACTATCTGCCGGATCGAAAATAATCTTACCGTTTCGATATTTCACCGACGGTCCAATGATCACGCCATTATAATTCAAATCGAATCCTTGGACTGTATAAGTCGATCCCACTTCACCTATAGTTTGATGTTGTTCTGCCCACGCCAAATGCTTACTCTGACCTTTTTGTTCCTCTGCCAATGGCAGCTGAAGATTCCATAATCAAAAAATGGCAATCAGTCCTTAGATTGGGACCATCGCCATTTTCAAGTTAATATTCACTTGTCACAATGTTCTTGTAACCATTAATCAACCATAAAGTCTACTTGCTTAGTTCTTTCGCTTCCGCTTATACCCCATAAAAGCACCACCAGTCAGCGTTAAGAGCAGCACACCCCACCATGGCGTTGCCGCTTTCTCACCCGTTTGCGGCAACGTTGTTGCATGTTGCTTTGATCCTGGTGTTACTGCCAATTGTGCGGTAGAACGTTGACTCGGCACGGTCATCACCGTGGACTGCGTCTTTACACCTTGATTAATCCCCGCAGGTGCACCGCCGGTTACTGGGGTGCCAGTAATTTCTGGTTGCTGGCCCGGTTGTTGGCCTGGCTGCTTACCCGGTTTGCCTTTATCTGGTTGTTCGGGTTGGCCCGTATCTCCAGTACCATCAGTCGCTGCATAAATATAGGTTACTTCAATATTCTGATCACCATATGTGCCAGTCGCATTAGCCGGTGTCGTGACTAACTGGTAACCGTCCTTGGTAATCGGTGTCGTCACGTAGCGATCACCTTTATTTCCAGTCATAACCTGGTCAGGGGCAACCGTCGTGCCATCTGCTGTACGGTAGTGAACGGTCACCGTAACTTTCTGTGTTGGCGTCACAATTGGCGGCGTAACGGCATCTTTAGTATATACGAAGGTTACCTCTGCTGGTGTCTCGGTATAAGTTCCCTGTGCATCACCAATTGTTCTTTGATAGGTGTAACCTGCTATCGTCGGATAGGCGATGTCAAACGGCTGGCCAACCTGGCCAGGAACTGCCGTATCCGCTTTAATCGTTTGACCTTGATCGTCTTGATAATGTACCGTCACCGTTGACATAGCTTCCTTGTAAATAAAGGTGATTGTTTGGGCATCAGCAGAGAACGTCCCGGTCGTGGCACCTTCCGTTTTATCCAAAGTCCAGCCCGGAATGGTCGCAGCCGTCACGGTATACGGCTCATTCATAAACCCAGTTAACGTCTTAGGGTCAGCTAACTGATTGCCCTGACCATCCACGTACTTAACCGTAATGTTCGCAGCGGCTTCTGCTCGGATATACGGCGTCATCAAATTAACCGGCGCATCCCCGGTAGCATTTCCCTGACTATCCTTAAAGGAAAATTGAGAGTCCATGTAGTACGTATACGGTAGAACAACCAGGTTTGGGTACATCGTTGCCCACGGATTATAAGTCTGGCCTGGTTCGATCTGATCTCTCTCCATCTGGTAATTAATCGTCTGGGCATCGTTACTCATACTGCCGGTACCGCCACTCCAAAAGATTTGAACGGTTCCATTCGGCGACGTCATTAAGACCTTCCCAATTGCGCCGGTTGGCGTGGTCATTGTCATCGTCCAGCCCTGTGGTGCCTTGACGGGATTGACCATGGCATACGTCCCGGTCTTGGGAATGTAAACCAAATCTTGAGTAATGAACTGCGCGCCAATACTCAACGCCTGCGTATACTGGGCCGCATTCAATGAAGAGAAATCAGCAATGTGATTGTAGACGACTGATAGATAGGTTATCTTATCGAGTTTAGCAATTGGCGTGATATCGCTAATCCGGTTTTGTGCTAATTGCAGAAAAGTCAGCTTAGTCAAGGCACTTAGTGGCGAGATATCCGTAATATCACCATAAAACGTATACGGTTTCATATTGAGGCTGGGCATCAAATTCAGATAAGTCAGGTTTGTCGCATACTGTAAGCCTTCGAGAGAAAATGACGTTTTCCCATCAATATAGGTCGTCTTGTTAACCCCAATATCTAGCGTCTTTAAATATAGCATATCGGCCTGAGTGATTTGACTCACATCAGAAATCACCACATCAGCTGGTTTTGTACTCCAACTGCTATTATTTAATGCCTCCAAAATCCACTGTTGTAAAGTTTTGTTGGGCATCCATTGATCAATGGTACTTTCAGCAGCCTTAACCGTTGGTGTGACTACAGCCGACGCAGCAGTGGGGGTAGTCGTAACTTGACTTGACCGCAAGTTAGCCATCCTTGTCTTAACTTGTGAGGTCGACTCAGCCACCCTTTGAGACGTAGTCGTTCCCTTGGTCGTCTCTACCGCCGCACTATCGGCCGTTTCGGTCGTACTATCCTGATTGGCAATCGTTGATTTGTCTGGCGTCGTCACCGTGTTAGCGGTTGTATCTGGTTGACTGGCGGTCGTCTGGTCATGTTGTGTCTCAGCTAGATCACTTGAAGTCGTTGCATTCTGATTGTCAACGTTATTTGTAGTTGCGGTTTCATTTGCATATTCTCCGCTATTCGTTTCGGTGGTTTGGTCCGAATCTGTCTCAGTTGTGGCGGCCTTGTCCGTTGATATCGTCACCTCTTTAGCTGAGGTACTGGGTGTATCTGCTGTGGTTGAAACTGCTGTTGTGTCAGCAGTCGTATCCGCATGCACTGTCTGTGAATCAACTACCCCTAGCAACATCGAAGCGGTAAAAATCCCTGCAAACACCCAAATTTTACCTTGCTTGTACATCTTGTAGTGCTCTTTACATGTCATTTGATTACGCATCCTATTAACCTCCCCAACAGTCTAGCGATTACTGTCAACTATATAGTTAAACCGAACAGAATATAAATCATATAAACTAAATATCAAAACGCATTTCCACATGCGTTATAGCATGTGCTTACGCACTCAGTATAACACGAATAAGTTTGGGTGTATTCTTTTAATATTAAAAACTCTTTTTATCAATACATTTATGTAAGCGCGTGTTTTCAGCATTTAGTGTCGAATTCCCATTATTTTATCGGTAACTTGTCAATCAAGTCATCATTAATTTAACGCATCTAAAAAGTCGAACCATGCTTATTAGCGACTACTCAGTGAGCTTAATTTAATAACGAACCTCGCTACAGGTTTTAAAATATGTGACAGCGCTGAACCACCCATCAAATTCTCGCATAAACTACGCACAACCTCGGCCATTACCTCATCTTCGGTTATTAGTCACAAACAAATAGGGTTGCTCAAAATTAGATAAATTCTGAGCAACCCTATCTTTATTTTAAAGTTATATCAAATGACTGATCAGTAGCGTTTACGCCACTTTAAACCAATGACACTCCCTAATACTGCTAACAAGGTAAGCCCCCACCAAGCAGATACCGACTGTTCATCGGTCTGTGGCAACGCCTTGGTGGTTGATTTAACCGGTGCATTTGATTTCAGTACCGATGGCTTTGTCAATGTTGATGCCGCCTTCGCTGCCGCGTGTCCGGTGGTAATCGAACCGCCCTGACCAGCCGACAATTCAGTTGCGCGCTTGGCTGGCGACTTCGCTGGTATTTGCGTTGTTGGCACCACTTTTCCTGCAGCACTCCCCGTAGCTGGTTGCTCTTGATCACCGCCACCAGCTACTTGCGTGTTCACCGGCTGATAAATATAATACACATCCTGGTTAGTTGCGGTATAAACACCATCCGCGGCTCCGGATGTCGTAACCACCTGATAACCCGGAATTGCCTTGGCAGTCGTTGTGTACGGCTGACCCACTGGACCACTGAACGTGTCGTTGGCAATTAAACTATCGCCGGTTGCGGTTTGATAATGCACCGCCACTGTCCCAGTTGTGACCGGTGTCCCAGGATTCCCCGGATCAACCGGTGTAACCGGCTTGCCAGTTGCCTGATAGTACACATAAATATCGGGATTAACATCCTGAATCGTCCCATTCAGTTGTTGATCTGCCACGGTTGCGGGGCCCACGACTCGATCGTATTGGTACCCCTCAATTGTTGGAATAGCCGTCTGCCAAGTACTCCCGGTTTGGCCGGACGCCTTGACCAGCTTCTGACCAATCGCATTGCCAGCCTCATCGACCAAATAAATCTTTTGTAACGGACTAAATAACAGTGTGATATTTTGCGCGTCACTATTGTAGGTGACGGTTGAATCTGCCGTTGTTTGACTAAGATCTGGACTGAGTTTAACCGGCTTTTCATAAATAAATCCCCGGTCTTCCAATTCGGCAATAGTCTGTTGAACCGAGGCATCAGTCAACACATCTAATCCACTGCCGGTTTGACCACTTAAAATAACAAATGGGGCAATTTCAACACCGCCGTCCAATTGAAAGTCAACGGTGACCGCTCCTGTACCAGCTTGCAAGGTGTACGGCACCATAATCGTGCCACTAAACCGTAACCCATCCGGCGCCACCGGCTGCCGATAGTCATTATGGCGACTGACATCCCAAACTAACTTTAACGTTCCTTCCGGTTGACTAAGATCAGACCAAACTGTCCAATTACCAGCACCAATGCCTTTAGCGGTTGCTGGTGACTGCGGGTCACTATCCATAAACTCGTTAAAGTCATGTAGGTTGTCATAAGCAAATGACCAGGTTGATAAGTGTTGCGTCGCTGGATTCAAGGTCACTTGGTCCAGTGTCCAGGTCTGGTAATCTGCCCCAATATTATAAAAGGGCTGCTCTGGATCAGTAAACGGTTGCCAGTTCAAACTTAAAACAGGCATGATATCAAAGATATGGTTGCCATTTAACGACATTATTTGCGGAATCGCCGTAATATTTCGAAGTGGCGATAGATCGGAAATATTATTGTTATCCAGCATGATGATCGACAAGTTAACCAGCTTCGTCAGGGGCTTCAAGCTGGTAATCTTATTGGGATTGTCGGCGTCTTGACTCACATTGAGGCTTGTGAGCGCCGTCAGATTGGTTACAAACGTCAAGTCAGTTATGTTATTATCCATCAAATTCAAAGACGTTAGATTGGTCAAGTTAGCCAGGGCCTTAGCATCTTCATCTGTAATCTGGTTGTATCCCAAGTTCAGCGTTGTCAGTTGCGTCAATGCTCGCAGCGCCGTCAGGTCTTTTAACTGCCCCCGCAAGCTCGTATTTCCCCAGAGCCGGCTTGCCCTAGCTTCCGGCGTGATTACCAATCGTTGTAAATTGGTGGCCTTCTCCAATCCGGTCAATGATTCAACATTCACAATTGCATCATAAAAGGCCCGATCGGTTTCCTGCTTCGTATCCCCCGCCGCCGAATCAACATCTAATTTGGTCAACTGAGACAACAGGTCAGCTGTGATTTGATTAGTCGCCGTAATTTCTGGATGCGTTTGTTGAATGGCATACAAGACTAACTGCTGCAAATTCTTATCGGGAATCAGATCGTCAACTGTTTGAGGTGTCGCTTGTGGTACTGCCACCCGCGCTGCTCTCAAACCGTTTTGCGTCGGGGTTTTATCAGCCTTGGCGTTAGCAACTCCTGCTGCATCTGACTCATCATACGTTGCTGTCGTATCTGCGCCTGCCTGTGATTTCACCGTCTCTGGTTCAGTTGTGGGGATAGTCGTCGCAGTCTTCGGTGCAGCCGCTGGTTCTGTCGACTTTGTCGCAGGCGACGCAGCCGTAGCCGATTCAGTGGATGTGTTAGTTGTTGCGTTCTTCTGATTATCTGCCGCTTTAGCAGGTACCGTTTGCTCATTTGTGGACCCCGTTGTCGGTTGGCTAGTCGTTAACTTAACCTGATTTGTTGTCGATTGATTGGCCGCTTCCGTCTGTCCAGTGACATCCGGCGTATCCGATGTCGTATCTGCTTGTGCCACTTCTGTAGTTAGGCCAACCGCTCCTAGTGTTAACGCAACCGCACTCGTCATTAACCATCGATTCTTATGCTGCTTTATTCCATGTTGTTGACTCGTCTTCACTGGAAAGACCCCCATTAGGTATAATCAAGTCGCGGTGATAAGTTAGCTACTATAAAATGTCCTGATTAACTATAATGTAACACTGCATTCTCATTTAATCAATGCTTCAAACAATTAGTAAACAGATCTAAAGTTGCCAATCCCCATAACCCGCACAGAATCGCTACCTTCCTGTAGCCACCATCTTATTTTTAACTTTTATCCTCCAGAAGAATCGGCGTTCAAGCAATGATGGCTCCCAATAATTCGCAAGCATATAAACTAATTTACATCAATTTTAATTACAATCCTGGTCAATCATTTATTACCATCAAAAAACAGCGACATCGCCAACTAACTGGCTGTGTCGCTGTTTTTTTCTATACTAGCCCAGTATTTCAGCAAGACTGATTGGGCTGCTCCGCTTCATTAGATCTTTGGTTAAAGGTTGCCGTTATCTTCTTAGCATACGTTAGAAAAAGGGCGACATCTTCCGGCGACAATTCCTCGCGAACGGCCTGTTCCACATCACGCCAAATCTCAGCCGCTTGTTCTGCTAATGCGCGCCCCTTAGTTGTCAGGCTAATAATTGTAACGCGCTTATCCTTGGCCGACTTCTGCGAGTCAATCACGCCGGTTTTGAATAGCCGATTGGCAGACTTAGCAATGGTTGAGTGATCGACATTCAGGGCCCGCACCAACTCATTTTGTGAGCGGTGATCCTGCCGCAATAGTTCTATTAATAACAAATCCTGTCCCGGATATAAGCCAATTTGGCGGATTTTTTTAGTCGTTAAAACCCGATGACTAATTACTAAATCGATAATCGACGTCCCTATTGGAAAATCCAAATTTGTTTCATCCATAATAAAAACCTCCGTTTGCCAGTGTTGGCGTCACCATGACTAGCCTGGCCGCGCATATTACAGCACTATGTATCTCTAAATTTACACGAAATTGGCAAGAAATGAAAGATATATGTTGCCAGGCACATAAAAAGGTGCTATATTCTTTTACGTGGTCGGCAACACATTTAATTTTAAAAAAGGAGTTCACCAATATGACAAAATCACCGTCTTTAACACAGCCGTTCAACAATTCATCGCAGCCGATAAGATTATCATTGCCAATCCGCTGTGAAACATGTCGATTCCGACTAAGCCAAAGTCCTGGATTGATGCAATTAATGTCGCCGGGAAAACATTTAAGTATAACGCAGATGGTTCCGCAACGCCGTTAGCACCAGGAAAGAAGATTGTTCACATTCAAGCAACTGGCGGTAAATATGCGGGGCAAGATTTCGGTACTCAATACATTCAGATGATGCTGAAATTTCTAGGTGCTACTAGTATTACCAAAATCGGTGTCGAAGGAATGGATCATTTCCCAGATCAAGCGCCGGCCATTATCCACCACGCAATTGCACAGGCACAGGCCGTTGCTACCCATTTCTAATATAAAAGGAGACTTTGCTATTGACCGAAGAAAGAAACATTACGACCGGTTATGACGTCACTGGGAAAAAGTATCCCCGGGTTCTTCTCATTTTATCCGTTTTAATCGGTGGATTTATGACAGTTTTAACCGAAACTTTATTGAACAATGGTCTACCAACCATTGCTCGCAGCTTGCACGTCACCACCGCCACCGTTCAGTGGCTATCCACGGGCTACCTCCTCGTAATTGGGATCATGGTGCCCGTATCCGCGCTGTTGCTCTATCGCTTTGATTCTAAACGACTCTATCTAACTGCCCTAACAATCTTTTTAGTTGGCTCCTTGCTAGCTTACATTGCGCCCAACTTTAGTCTGTTACTAATGGGCCGGCTCATTCAAGCGCTGAGTGTCGGGATCATTATGCCCTTCATGCAAAACATTATGATCTTAATCTTTCCGGCTGAAAAACGGGGAATGGCAATGGGACTCACGGGGATTGTGATTGCTTTAGCCCCCGCCTTAGGCCCCACGCTATCTGGCTGGATCGTCGATCAATTCTCTTGGCGTGATCTATTTGGGATCATGGTCCCCATCACCATTGCGGTTATTCTGTTAACCATGGTTGCCATGCGGAAACTAATTGTTCTGACTCATCCGCGAATTGATATTTTATCAATTATTGAGTCGAGTGTTGGTTTTGGCGCGCTCCTCTACGCATTGGCAACCATCAGTGGTGGCCATTGGTTCATCATTGGTGTAACACTTTTGATCGGGATCATTGGAATCGTGCTATTTGTCCGCCGACAGCTCGCAATGGATGACCCGATGTTAAATCTACACGTTTTCCAGTCACCTATGTTTACGTTAACCACGGTCCTGAGTAGCCTGAGTAACATGGCACTGCTCGGCATGCAGCTGCTGGTGCCCTTGTATCTCCAGTCGGTTTTTCAGATTCCGGCCCTAACTGCTGGCCTAGTTATGATTCCCGGCGCTTTAATGATGGCTATTGTTAATCCCATTGCCGGCATGATCTTTGATCGTTCGGGGATTGAAAAAATGTCGCTTGTGGGTTTTACAATTTTTACTCTCGCAACAATTCCCTTTGTCATCATGACGCCTACTTGGTCGCTTATCACGGTTACCCTTCTGTATGCCATTTGGATGGCTGGTATTTCACTGATCGTCATGCAACTGGGGACAGCTGGGATTAATGCCCTACCATCCGAACTAGTTGCTCATGGTAATGGTGTGAACGCCATGGCCCGGCAGATTGGTGCGTCAATTGGGACAGCGCTCTTAATCACCATTTCCACGTTAGGCTCCCAAATGTCACACGCAACCACAACGGTTGCCAGCTCTCTATTCGGTTATCGTCTCGCCTTTTTGGCCTTAGTAATTCTATCGTTACTAGGATTGATTGGTACATTTTGGCTAAGAAAGGCTAGCCGGACAACAGCTACAGTAACTGCCTAATCTCGTATTACACCCCCACGTCACTAGTACGCAGGGGTGTTTTTTCTACATATTTGGTTCTTGCAACGATTAGACACGACCTGCCTCCCATGCTAGATTAAAGGTAGTCATCGCTATTATTTCAATCGAAAATTGGCCAATCGGGTTGCTCGTTGGGCTGCCGTTAGTTTCTCAACTTGGGAAAAGGTTTGCCATTTAAAACGCCATAATCGCGTCTTCATAAAGGTCCCTCGCTGTAACGCTTTGCGTAGTGGCGCACCAAAAATCCAGCGATAAGCCCAATTGGGGGTACTCATTGTGGTAATAACCCGAATCTGCGGGTGCTGGGTCAGTGTCGTTTGCATCGTGTCAGCCGCATACAACTGTCCTTTAGCGTAAACCTTGTCGAGAAATCCCTTAGTCATAGCTGGCATGACTTCCCACCAAACCGGAAACATGAAGATAATTTGGTCCGCTGCGCGTAATCGCCGTTGATAATCGGCCACCTGGTCATTAACGGGTTGTCCCTGCCGCCAGAGTTGTAGCTCAGCGGCTGACATCACTGGATCAAAACCATCTGCATGCAGGTCAATTAGGTCCACGGTTTGCTGCTCCGCCTGTAATTGTTGTTGCACTTGGTGGGCCACGGCAGCCAAAAAGGACCGGTGATGGGGCACATTTTGATATGCGGCGGCGGTATAAGGATGGTCAAAAATAATGACTGTTTTCATTTAAAAGCCCTTCTTTACTTTAGTTGTTCCGAGTTTAACGGGTAACAGCTTCGACCGCATTAACCTTTGTTAAGAAAAGGAGATTTTTATAATGACACAACCACTGCCGCCATATTTACGTGCTAAGTTCCCAGAGTTAGCTGCTAATTGGACCCAGCTCCAAGGCTATTTTTACTCACGTCATGTACCCGCACATACACGCTTACTAACGGAAGGCACTGTCGCCACCAAACTTTACTTGGTTGTCCAGGGAAGCTTGCGGATGTGGCACACCACCGACCAACGTGAGGTGACCCTCCAATTTTTCTTTGAAAATCAGCCGGTAGCGTCATTTGAAAGCTTCTATCTCGGACAACCCAGTGATTCTGCTATCGAAACGCTAGAGCCAACTGACTTATTAATTCTGGATAAAGCCGACTTTGATCAGATTCGTCGAACCTTACCCGGGTTTGAAAGTAGCCTCAACCGCTGGCTGTGTACCCGCTTCATTGCCTACCGTCAGCGGGTCTATACCCAATTACAAACAACCCCCACGGGCCGTTATCAGGCACTGGTCGCTGATAATCCCATGATTTTAGACCGGGTCCCCTTGCATGAGATTGCCACCTACTTAGGCATAACGCCGGTCTCATTGAGTCGGATTCGCGCCCGATTGAACGAGCAAAATATGAATTCTAAGCTATAGGAGACAAGTGGTGAACCACCTTGTTTCACGTGAAACAAGACCGTTAACCTTCACCATTCTTTTTCTGGCTACTAAACGGCCACTCCATAGGCACAAAAATAAGGCCCAGATAAGGTCCTCATGACCCAGTTCCTGACGACAAATAACGAAAAGCTAAGGAGATAATGACGAATGACAAGCTACCACACCTTACAACTCGACAATCTCAACATTTTTTATCGTGAAGCTGGCGATCCACAACGACCGACCATGCTCTTATTTCACGGATTTCCGTCCGCTAGTCACATGTTTCGCGACCTAATGCCCTTGCTCAGCCAGCATTTTCATTTGATTGCCCCAGATTTCCCCGGATTCGGTCAATCTAGTATGCCCAGCCATACCGAATTTGCTTACACATTTGCCCATCTCTCGACCGTCATGACTGACTTTATCCAGCGACTAGGTCTCACAAAATTTTATCTGTATGTCTTTGATTACGGGGCTCCCATAGGTTTTCGCATTGCCACGGCTCATCCTGACTGGATTGCTGGTATCATCAGTCAAAATGGTAATATTTACCAAGCTGGGTTAGGTGCTAAATGGGCCGCTCGGCAGGACTTTTGGGACCATCCGACCCCAGCCAAACGTGACAGCTACCGCACGGCCTTTGCACCTGACACCATCAAGGGCCAATATCTGACTGGAACCCCAGCCAATAGCGTGAGTCCTGACGGTTACACCCTAGATATTGCTTACACCGATCGGCCCCATTACGCAGAAAATCAGTTAGATTTGATCTTCGATTACCAAAGCAACATTAAGGCCTACCCAAAGTTCCAACAATATTTACGCCATTATCAACCTAAATTATTAGCGATCTGGGGAAAAAATGACCCGTCCTTCATTTTCCCCGGCGCTCAAGCCTTCACGCATGATGATCCCAATGCAACCGTCCAAAGTGTTGACAGTGGTCATTTTGCGTTAGAAAGCCACGCTTCCACAATTGCGGCGGCAATTCTGACTCAGTTTGCTTAAAAACCTGCACGTTAAGCGATATATACTATAAAAAGCATCCCCGCCAAGCTTCGTTTGAGAGCTGTCAAACGAGGCCTGGCGTGGATGTTTTCTGTCACAACACTTTATTTTACCGAATGATGAATCACCCGATAGCCACTTTCAATCACCAACGTGACCAGCCATAATGTCACATACACCGCGTAACCGCTAAGAACCAGTGTCACACTCGCCCCGGTACCAATCGACAAAAACGCCAGCAACGATAACGGGATAAACAGGTCTGACAAAACCTTAAACCACTTAGAATACGTGGCAAAGACAACAAAGGGTTTTCGTTTCATCATCATGACCCCCTTTCGGCTTCGTAGGATAGTGCCATCAACGCCTTGGGGATAGTCTTTGTGCTTAAAATACACCGGTTAGTTCAGTCGCTTTTCATGCACAACACTAAAAAAACAGCCACCGCTTGTCGGTAGCTGTTTTTCCCATTTAGTCACTCACAATCAGCAAGGACTTAATGGCTTCACGATGATCCATTGCTTCATAAGCTGCCTGAACATCGTCCAAATCAAACCGCTTCGTGAATACCTTTCCCGGGTGAATATCCCCATTTAAAACGGCATCCAACAGGACCGCACGATCATAAGTCGTCACTGACGCAATCCCACCACGTAACCCAATATTCTGCCAAAATAGGTTATTAGTGTTCATTTCTGCCTTTTGGGGAACCCCCACGCAACCAACGACTGCGCCGGCCCGGCCAACTTTAACGGCCGTATCAACAGACTGTTCCGTTCCCACACACTCGAGCACGGCATCAGCCCCGGCGCCATCCGTTAACGCCATTACCCGCGCAACAGCTTCGTCACCTCGTTCGGCTACAATATCCGTTGCGCCAAATTCGGTCGCTAGTCGTTGCCGATCTTCATGACGACTCATTGCGATAATTTGGGTTGCCCCACGCAATTTAGCCGCAATGATACCACAAAGACCAACCGCCCCATCGCCCATCACAACAACTGTATCACCAGCCTTAACTTCAGCTGTCGCTGCGGCATGGTAACCAGTCGCCATCACATCGGACAACGTCAACAAGTCATTGAGCTGGGCATCCGTGTAGTCGCTAGGTTGCCCAGGAATCTTAACCAATGCCCAATCCGCATTGCGGAATCGAAGGTATTCACCTTGGTAGCCCACGATTTCGTCGTCCGTTTGCGCATTTTCACAGTTGCCATCGAAGCCAGCTAAGCAAGCCGCACAATGGCCACAGCCGTGCGTAAAGGGTGCCACAACAAAGTCACCCGGCTTAACGTTCGTGACCTCAGCCCCCACACTTTCCACAACGCCAATCGCTTCGTGCCCAACTGGTGTGTTGGCCTGCCGTTGATTAATTCCCCGATACCACCATAAATCAGACCCGCAGACACACGCCCGCACAATCTTCAAGACCGCGTCCGTTGGATTCTTCACTTCTGGCTTAGGTAATTCTTGAACATCGATTTTTCCTGGTTCAATAAAGACAGCTGTTTTCATTTAAGATTCCTCCATCATTCTGACTTTTCTATAAATAGAGCATAAACCTTCAAGTTCACTTTAAGGCAAGCACTTAATGTGCCATTTTCTCCCACCATGCCATTACTTGGGATTGCGCGTTAGGTAAATCACTCGCTGTTAACCCCAGTCCCGTCGCAACTGATACTTGTGGCATGAGGCTAGCAAAGTCAGCCTCATAATCTCCCGGTGTCCCTGCACTGGTATAAAACGGTGCCACCGTTCCCGTATAATTTTGTAACTGGCGCAAAAACTGCCGAACGGGTGTTGCAACATGGCCGGACCACACCGGACCCCCCACTAAAATACAGGTATATTGATTAAGATCCGGCAAGGGGGTAGTCAGAGCTGGTAGGTCACCACTCGCCAATTGCTGTTGGGCCACATCAGAAGTTGCATACATATCATTAGGAAATGTTCCCTTTGCTACGGTCAAATCAAGCCGTTCGGCTCCCGTTACTTGTTGCACCACCGTAGCTAATTGCGCCGTCGTATTGGACCAAGAATAGTCCACTAATAATGTTTTCATCGCTTTAACAGTATCCTTTCTTAGCTGATAAGTATCTCATTAATAATTAAATCCATCACCAGCAACGTCATCGTCACCATCAGCCGCCTGCTTCGCCTGGTGTTCACGTTCTAACTCCCGTAACTCTTCTTCAGTCGTTTCCATATGATCGTAAAAATGATTGAGTTTGTAGTTTAAGTGATCAATAGCTGATTGGAGATCATCGCGTTTTTCTTCCATTGTTGCTAGCTGTGTCTTGAGAAGTGCAATTTGTTCCTTAGTGTTATCTTCTTGGGCATCAAATAATTCGATGTACCGCCGTAAGTTATCAATACTCATCCCGGCCGCCCGCATTTGCGTCACGAATCGAATTCGCCGCAAAATTCGTTCATCAATATCACGGTTACCCACTTCCGTCCGGTCAATCGCCGGAATCAGTGATTCCTTTTCGTAGTAACGAATAGCAGCGGAAGAAACTCCCGTCTGCTCACTAGCTTCTTTAATATTCATTCACTTGCTCCTTTTATTAATAATCATTAATAAACCGGTCGACTTTGTCCTTGTGTTGCTGGATTAGCCATCCCGATACTCTCCCGTTGATACAACGTTGGCTGACTAATCAATTTAATCATCACATCCGCCACGCTCTGGCGTGAACCAGAAACCCCGTCGTACGGCTGATCATGTGTCGTTATAGTGTAAGCCACTTCATCACGATCATTCAGCCAAGGCAACCGCAACGTCGTATAATCCAAGTCAGATGCCGCCAATAATTGGTCCGCTTGCCGGGCTGACGCCATACCAGCACCAATCATCTCTGCGTTCCACCGCCCAAATTCACCGCCGACTTCGTGATACAAGCCTAACACATTAGTGGCAAGTACTCGGGTAACCTGATGCAAGTGCATCCCCGCAATCACGTTCTTAGTTATCACATTATCTGGCGTGTGATCGACCATTCCGATAACCACTATATCCTGACCAGCGATCACGTTAGCAACCGCTTGGGCATCCGTTATATCGCCCTCGACGACCGTCACTCGGGGATTATCCGCCAAATTAGCAAGTCGGTCCGCTTGCCGTAAAAATAATGTTAATTCAACATCAGCCAAATCGGCCTCCGTTAAGATGCGATGCTCAACAATTCGGGCAATTTGACCATTGGCGCCTAAAATAACAACTTTTTTCATTGACTTCATCCCCCTTAACGTCATTTGATAGACTTACTTTAAACCTTCATGTGGACTTCAAGGCAAGTCTTTTCAGTTATTTTTGCCAAAGAAATTTAATTAATTGGCGATCGACGGTTGGATTACTGTGTAATTGACTGTGGCGTGCTAGTCGGCCCGTTATTTGGCGTTCAGTATACGATTGGGCCCGCTTAGCCACCAAATACTTCAGCGATAGTGATGACACATTCGGGACTGTCCCATCTGTCTGACCACCAATGTTGCCATACAGATTTAAGACACGCAATTGATGTCGCGGCAAGGTTCGCCGCAACTGTGTCATCTGGCGATACGTGGCATTCATCCGGTTCGGTTTTCCCGCAGCATCTAACGTTAATCCGCGCGGTTGCTGAATACTGGCTGGCACTTGCTTAAAATTTAGTCCCGCAAAATGGCCGGCAATCGCAACTTGCTTCTGCAACACCGGCAGTCGGGAATCACGATCATGTTGCAACAAGTAATAGATTGGCGACATATTCCCCAGTGAATGTCCCACCATATTGATCGCCTTAAAATGGTAACGCCGTTGGAGGGTTCGCACCACATTTGTCGCCCACTGTCCGTGGACCGCGTAATTAAGCTGGCGATTATCAGCATAATTGACTTCGACAATTGGGTTAATGGCCCCCTTAGGAATCTGACCAACCATGGTCACCTTACCTGTCCGACTAACCATTGCCCGGACTACGGTGTGCGTCACGCCCGCTCGTCGGGCCGCTGCCACCATATGCGTCTCCGCGTGATAGCTACTCCCTCCACCATGAAAAAATAAAGTGGGCGTCGTCGACTGCCGATAGTTTTGCGCCGTCGATTGCCGTTGCACGGCTAAGCCAACGATCGCTAAAAGTAACACGCCACTCAAGCCCAACATCCAATCTCTAATCCGTCTTGTCATATTCATTCCCCCCTAATCCCCCTTAGCATACGCCCTTCAAGTTAGTAGAAGCCAAGGCCCAATATCAAAAAAATCCAAGTAAATTGGTGCAACCGGTAGCATTTCGATTGCTTAGCGGTTACCGCTTCATCTAAAAGTAAGCGGATTCATTTTTAATTTCTCAGAGATAATTAACTGTGGTATCATTTTAACGGTATTTCTGTTAAGGTATAACAAAATAATGATGATTAGTATCAACAAACCCTAAATATCGTGCCCATTAGAGGAGGACTCAGCATGACGTATAAATTCTTTGCGCAACCCATTCAACATTTAATTACCCACCAAACGATTCTGTACGAATTGTTACTCCGGCAATGGGACGCAACCGCCCAACGCTGGCAGCGACCAGATACCTTTGAGTTGCCAGCAAACACCGTCATTTCTCTGCTAGATACGGCCATCGCTGATCTCGCTAATAGCCGCGTTTCTATCAACCTCACTTGCCAACAATTTGCCAGTACCACCTTGCTTCATCAGCTCACCACTTACATTCATAACCACTTGGAACCGCGGCAATTAACCATCGAGCTGGTTGCCCCACCAACGTTACCAGTCCTCCAAAGTGTCGGCGCCGTTTACCGAGCCACTGGAACGCTGATCGCCTTTGATGATGTCGGGTCCGATAACCATTTCGCCACGATCAATCACCTGCTACCCTACGTTAATACGTTAAAATTTGCTCTCCAAAATATGCGGACAACTACGGATCAGCCCTTACCACCAGCCATTCTCAGTAATCTCAAATTCTGGGCGACTAAAGCCGCCGAAGAACAACTCTTGTTTACATTAGAGGGAATCGAGACGCCCAACGATATCACGCTAGCTAAGCAATTAGGTGTTTATCGCGGACAAGGTTATTATTTCTCACAACCTCAAATCCCGCAACACTTTAATCAGGCTCAGTAATTAAAAACGACCAGCTGATTATTTTCAGTTGGTCGTTTTTAGTTACTCAAGCGTTTGAAAATAAGCGATTTTCTGTGCCAGAAAGTTCTGCATGTCAGTTAGCCGGGTAATCTCCTGTGACACCGTCTGCTGGTAATCTTGGAGCTCCGCAATCTTTTTTTGCGGACTATCATGGACATCCGTATTGGCAAGTCGCGCCAAGTCTAATCCCAGTCGTCGAAAGATCTGAACCATCTGTAGTCGTTCTAAATTTTGCTTAGAGTACTGGCGATAATTATTGGCATTACGCGCAATGGGGCCTAATAGATTAAGGCGCTCATAGTAGCGCAATGCGTCCTTGGTCATCCCGGTTATGGTCTGAACATCTTTCGTTGAAAAGTTTTTCTGATCGTCAGGAATGATAAAAGTATTCATCGGCCTGCCTCCTTAATGGCTAGCAATTTGGACATAGGTCGCCCGAAACTCTCGTAAAATAGTCGCCATAAATCCCGTCACGTTGGTGAGCTGTAACTGGTCACGCGCAGCTGGCGTCACCAGACCAGTGAGTTGCAAATCAAAAATCGCTGACATGTAATGTTCCGCGGCCGTGAGGGTTAATTTCTGCTGGCGAACCTGGGTCAACACCGCTGAAACCAACGTCTGGGCCTGAAAAATAACAAATTCGGCGCTAAAGTCGGCCACTAAAAACCCAGCGTTTTGTCCTTGCGCCACATAGCTTTTTAGCTGTTCAAAGTAGGTCTGATAAGCCTGTTCGAACCGTTGGTACAAGTCTGGATAAACCTGTTGCAGATCTGCCTTAAACTTGTCCGTGGTGGCCCCCATCAGCAGTAACGAATCTAACCAGATAGGCAAGAAAGTTGCTGGGGTAAAATGCTTGGGTACTGGGTGCTCCGCAATGAATTTAAAGTGCCGGTCAACCACCGCCGCTACAATTTCATCTTTATTTTTGAAACATAAGTATAACTTAGCCCGGCTCACGTTTGCCGCAGTCGCTAATTTACTCATGGATAACTGCCGAAACCCGTCGATTAAGATCACGTGATTCAACCGAATTGTCAGCTCTTTTTGGTCAATCATCTTCTCAACTCCTATAAGAATATCATATCATAGCTTTACTTTTTAGACAATATAGAGTATTTTTTGTCTAAATTAAACTTATAGGTGTCCATAAATGAAAAAAGTTGTTGTCTCCGGTGGTTCCGGATTTGTTGCCAGTTGGGTGATTGCGGATTTCTTAAATCACGGTTATGCCGTGACAACCAGTCTCCGTTCGCTAACCAAAGCTGATGGTATTAAGCGTGCTTTAGCCCGGTATGTCCCGGCTACTGCCCTCGCTAACTTGACCTTCTTCGTGGCTGATTTAACGCAGCCCGATGGTTGGGTCGCTGGCATGGCTGGCGCTGATGGGGTTATTCATGTAGCGTCTCCACTGGGGCATGGAACTGAGTCCACTGATGAACTGGTTTGCGTCGCACGTGACGACGTTCAAAACGTCTTCCAAGCGGCTGTCACCGCCGGTATTACTCGAATTGTTATGACGAGCTCCCAGGCAGCTTCTACGCCCGACAGCCAGGTGACAGGGACCCTGACTGAAGATTTTTGGACTGATCCCCAAAATCCCGAACTTGATGCCTATCGAATTTCTAAAGTAACGGCCGAACGAACCGCCTGGGAACTGGCAGCAGCCCATCACTTGGATTTAACTACCATTCTCCCCGGTGCGATCTTTGGCCCCGTTATGACCCAAAATCTCAGTTCTAACGCCATTTTATTACAGCTACTACAGGGACAACCTGCACTGCCAAAAGTTCCTTTAGAAATTAGCGACGTCCGTGACCTAGCTACCCTCCACCGGCTTGCTTTTGAGCAACCAGTAGCTAGTGGCAAGCGCTATTTGGCGGCCTCACAAACGCTGACCATGCTGGATGTGGCCCGACTTTACCAACGTCACTTCCCACAACTTCATCTGCATGTGCGCCCATTACCTAACTGGGCTACCCGCGTGGCGGCGAAGTTTATACCTAGTTTGCGAGCACTCGTGCCCATGCTCGATCGTCAGTACCATCACACCACGGCAGCCGCCGAGACTGACCTTGGGTGGCAGCAACATACGCCAGATGATACGGTATTGGCGGCGGCCCAGCGGCTGATATCGTTAGGCCTTGTTAAATAAGATCATTACCGCCTACACCAGTTATTTGACGACAAAAAGAGCCCGGGAATTGATCCCTGACTCTTTTTTTAATCGTTTAAACCGGCATTGGCCCGGCAATTTCAAAGCTAAAGTCGTGGTCGCTGTCACCAGCAATGTGGTAAGGAGCTTCCACATCGGAACCCCAACTATCGATTCCCCCGACTCCGCGAACGGCGCCGTAAATCGTCAGAACTGTCCGGCGCGGCACCGGCAACTCCTCTTGGTGCGTCGCATTTTCTAACTCCGTTGGCGTATAGGGTAAGCAACTAAACGCAAAGTGGTGCTGCGTTTGCCGAACTTTTAGGCTAAAGGCATCGTGGTCAGCATCCGCATTGTTTTGTGTGGTCCCTCGCGTCACCGTCACCCACTGATTGTCGACGTGCATACCGCACTCTTGCGGCACCAGATAAGGGGTTACCGGCACGCCAGCTACCTGGTGAATCCCTTTACGGCCACCGGCTTTGCGATCCGGATACGTTTCCCCGGAAAGTCCCTGGTAAGTAAATCCCAAGGCTGGCGTCGGCATGACTAATCGCAACCCCAGCGCTGGCAGTTCCGGCAAGTCTGCCTTACCTGCATAGTGTACCGCAACCGTCATCGCCCCACTAGCAGCTACCGTGTAGGTCACCGCAATGGTTGTCGCTGGCGTCGTTGGTGTGGTATAGTTAAACGTCACGGCCACAGTTGTAGCCGTTTCGTGATCGGAATAGCGGTTATTTTCAGGGGCAATCGGTAACGGAATTGATTGGCCGTCAATTGCCACGCTAATATGATCGCAGCTGCTAAAGAGATCTGCCCCTAGCCATTGGGCTGACTTAGTCGAAAACCCATTGCCGCGGTCGTTATCGGTCGTGGCTCGCCACAAGGCTGGCATCGGCGTCCGGTACAACCACTCCTTGCCATCTTGCACCAAGGATTCCAAGCCGCCGCGATCATAGGCAAAAATGTAATGAAAACCTGGTCCGCTGACCCCTAACGTCACGTCACCAAAAATCACGTTTAACTTAGTCGTGTTGTCCATAGTAATAATCCACCTCCTGTAAAGCTGGCTTGGGTGTCCGGTCAGCAAATAACAGCCCGTCACCGGAAAATTCATAATCAGAATGGCGATCGTCAAAGTCACCGCCATATCGCAGTACTGGCTGTCCCGTAACCTCGTCTTTAACCCACAAGGCCTGGTCAATGAAGTCCCAGATAAACCCGCCTTGATACATTGGGTATTGGTCAATCAACGCATCATAACTGGCCATCCCGCCCAGTGAGTTGCCCATGTCATGCATGTACTCGCAATTGACAAAGGGCTTCTGGGGATCATTTTTAAGGTAATCTTCGATCGCACGTGGCGGATCATACATCATACTTTCCATATCCGAGATGCGATCTTCATAGACCCGATTACGGCACACCCCTTCGTAATGAGTTAAGCGCGTCGGATCGGCGTGGTGGTAGAAGGCATCCATCGCCGCGATGTCATCGCCAGCATAGGATTCGTTCCCCAGTGACCAGAATAAAACGGCTGGATGATTCTTAAACATCTCATAGTTACTCTTGGCCCGATCAAGTACGGCTAACTGCCATTGTGGCAAGCTTCCTGGCACATTGTAAGACGGCTCCACAGCCCCCATTTTTTGCCAAGTTCCGTGCGTCTCCAAGTTATTTTCAGCCATCATGTAAATACCTTGCTGATCACATAAGTAATACCAGGCATCTTGGTCCGGATAGTGGCACGTCCGCACCGCATTGATATGGTTGTCGTGAAAAGTTTGGAGATCCTGTGTCATGTCCGCCATAGTCACGGCCCGGCCACGATGCGCATCCCATTCGTGGCGATTGACACCATTTAAAATTAACCGCTGACCGTTTAAACACATGACTTTATCTTTGAGTTCAATGCGCCGGAAGCCCACTGGATAAGGGACGACTTCCACCACTTGACCGGCAACATCTTTTAGAGTAATCCGCAATTGGTAAAGGTAAGGATCGTGGTGATCCCATAGGTGGACGTGATCAATCGCGGCCGCCAAATCTAACGTACTAGCCGCCGGTTGCTCAGTTGCCCAGACTTCTTGACCATCGGCCGTTAGTAATTGCGCCATCGCAGTCCCCGAAAGTTGGCTAGCAGCCGTCAGTTGCAAGCGCACTTTTAAATCACCCGTCTGAAACGCGTCATCTAAACCAGCTCGAATGGTTAAATCTTCTACATGCAGCGCCGGCTTGGCAACCAACCGAACACTCCGGAAGATACCCGAAAATCGGAACATATCTTGGTCTTCCAAAAAAGCGGCGGTACTGTGTTTAAAGACTTCCACTGCCAACAAATTTTGCCCATCTTGCAAATAAGGCGTCAGATCAAATTCAGAACGGCTAAAGCTATCTTCGGCGTAGCCCACAAACTGGCCGTTGAGCCAGAGAAACATGGCCTGTTCGACACCGTCAAATTCAATGCTAACCCGTTGATTGACTAGCGCTGGGTTCAGGGTAAAGTGCTTGACATATGCCCCAACTGTATTTTGGGGATCCGTACTAAACATCCCTTTTTCTGGCTGATCAGCACCCATACTGTAAGCCGGTCGTCGATAATGATGGCCCTCCCACGGATAGGCGGTATTGATATACTGAATCTGACCATAACCAGCTAGCTCAATATGACCTGGCACCGTCAACCGATCAAAGGCCGAGCGGTCATAATCAGGTCGGTAGAAGCCTTCAAATCGATGCACTGGGTCTGGCGCAAAGGCAAATTGCCAGGTCCCGTCGAGACTCTGAACCAGGCTACTGTGCTGCGCGGTGGCTTCCTCAACTGAAGCATACCCACGGTGATCACTGTGCGCTGGTAGTTGATTGATCCGAAATGTTTGCGGATCATCTAACCAAGTAAGATCTGCTTTCAAGCTACTTCCTCCTTTTTATAAAACGCTTACACTGCCCATTATACCGAATCCGGGTTATCGAACAACCATCAAAGTAAATTGACTGCCCCCGTCCCGTTTAGATTTATACTTTTTTACACAAAAACCAGTACGACCAACACGCTATGTGTATGGGGACGTACCGGTTTAAATGACCGTTTGAATTTTTATAAAACCCGATTAACTGACCCGTGCTTGTCGTAACCCTTGCACCCGATCAACAATGTCTTGAACGGTTAGTTTTGCTAACTCGGTCTCGGCTGCCTGTTGAACACGGGCATAGGCCTCATCGAGCGCTTGCTGGATATTAGCACCCACGGGACAATCAATATTGGTCTGCGGATCAACATGTAATAAATCGTGATTCATTTCAACCGCGTGAAAGACCGCTTGTAACGTTATTTGACTCGCCGGTCGGGCTAGTCGTGGTTCGGCGGTCCCCGCACGACTCATCAGTAAGCCGGCTTTCTTCATTGCCGCCATTAACCGGCGAACAACACTGGGATTCGCTTCAACACTGTTGGCAATCGTAACGCTATCCAATTGCCCAGTCGGCGCAATTTGCACGTACACTAAGATATGGATTGCATCACTTAACTTGTGAGAGTATTTCATCAGGTCCTCCTTCAACCACGACCGCCCCGGTAGACGCTACCGGGCAAGAACTTCGCGAATTTCCGTTGCTAATGGCGTCACTGGGCGCCCCAAAACATCAGCCAAGTCTGATGAGGTCACGTCTAGTTCACCGGCACGCATCATGATTTGCATACTAAGTAAAACTTCAACTAATTCTGGTGCCACACCGGCTTCACGCATGGCTTGTCGGTAAGTGTTATCACTAACCGCCTTAAAGGTAACGGCTTGGCCCGTCACCGTTTGTAACGTTGCCGCCAGTTCCGCGTAGGTGACTGGCGTCCCAGCAAATTCATAAAACGATTTAGGGACTGGCGTTGTCATGACTTTAGCAGCCGCTTCGGCATACTCACGTTCCAACGCAAAACCGATTCGACCATCGCCAGCCGCATAAACACTGTCTTGACCTTGAGCACCAGCCTGTAAATAGCTGAGCTCATTTTCCAAATACCAAGCATTACGCAAAAAACTAACCTGTAGTCCGCTAGCTTTCAGTAAAGCTTCAGTAGCCACATGATCTTTAGATAACGGTGACTGAGCCGTATCCGCCTTCGCAAAGCTGGTGTAAGCAACATAGCGAACACCGGCCGCCTGTGCCGCCTTAACGACATTGGCGTGTTGTTGCTGCCGTGAGACTGGACCACCTGGAACCGAAGAAATAAATAACAACCGATCGATGCCAGCCAAAGCGGTAGTCATCGCTATTTCATCCGTGTAATCCGCTTGGCGCACCGTAATACCAGCAGGTAAGAACCGTTGCCCCTTTTCGCGATTGCGAACAACGGCAACGATATCACCAGCCGCAACGGTCTTCAACAGTTCTTGAATCGCCAATTGGCCAAAATGGCCGGTAGCAGCAGAAATCGCAATTTTCATTTAAATAATCTCCTTATTTTAACATCTGTCATTTTTAATACAACAATCCCATTGGAACTAATCTGGATCATCATGGTGTTACTTTATTAAGCACACGTAGAACTATAACCTTATGTTGTTTTAAAGTCAACAGGTGATCGTCTTCTTTTATATCTATGTCATCAGTCAAAAAAAGCCCAGACGTGCGAACACGCCTGGGGCTTTCTAACTTCTATTCTACTTACTCTCTAGCCAAAACAGGTCCCCAAAACAAACTCTCTGGTCATAACCGTCCTACTAAGTTTCTTCCTAGTCGGTCGTTATGAGTCATACTGCAGTTAACGCTTATCATTAGCTCTTTCAGTGTCACGAGCGGGTCACTCGCTTAACAAGTGCCCTCGTCACGAGAAGGCACCTGTATGAAGAGCTGAAAATAACCATCACTCATGCAAACTACCCCCATAAGTTGGGTGAGTTATGGGATTCATTCACTAGTCCAATCGGGAGGGCCGATCGGACGCAATGAGCTTCGTCAAGCGTCCAACGTTGTTGGTTCCGTTGGACTCACTGATTTACCTGCTCACTCAAAGGTTGACTCATTCGATACCCGGCAAACACTGACCGGTTGACTAAAATTCTTACTCATTATCCCGGCTATGGCCATGACCACGTGCAAATCAGCGAGTCGGTCAGCTAATATTCTCGAACAAGGCGCTTAATCCTATTAATCATCGTATTCCCCAGAAAACAAGCGACTCTAATACGGCCATTAGTGAGATCCTTTATCTATATAATTCAGACTTAACATCAGTTATAGAATCGTGAGTCATTAGCTAACACTAATTTTACCGTAAACCACTTACCTAGTTGCACGCACCAAACCATACGCCAGATTTTATTAACAGCACGGTCATCAAGCAATCTCAAATAAATCAACATACTGGGTAAAGGTATCTTAACTTATTGGGTGCTCAACACCCTTACTAAAAATCTTGTAGAACAGCGTCATATTAACGCTTGATTGCCTCGTCACCATTCATGGCAGTTACCACACAGCTACCACCATTCCCGTAGTTGAATCATGACGAGCCATCATACGTTCAAATACAACTGTCGACCAGCGAGTTACCATACCCGCACTGCTGGTCATATTGACCAACATCGATATGACATCGATCATTGTGGTGGTGCCATATCGACATCATCCACTATCACCGATAATCCTGTTGCGCCCACCCTCATGACCAAGTTTCTCAAAAATAACCAGAGTTTCTGACCACGAATCCAGCTAACCCCTGCCATTTACAACTCCTCCAGTTAAACCTATAACCTTCGTTTAGAGGCGAGTATACAGAATTTCTTTTCCCTAAAACCGGAATTTGTACTTTAATGCAGGAAGATATGTTTAAAAATACCGTAGCAAAAGTCAGTCTTTTTGCGAATTGACCTGTCGGTACTCCAGTGGTGTTTGGCCAATTTCACGCTTAAATCGCTTAGAAAAATCGGAGGTGTCGTAGAACCCCAATTCCTGAGCAATTTGCTTGACGGGAACAGTCGTCGTTAACAACGCCCGCTGTGCCTCACGGATTTTCTTCACATTGATATAGTCGCGAATCGACATCCGCATCTCATCGCTAAATGCCCGCTGAACCCCAACCGGATTGCATCGCTGGTTGACATGATCTACAACCTGTTTGACCGTTAACTTATCACGCAGGTGGGCATTCACATAATAAATAATATCCAGCGTTGATTCCAGATGGTCATCGTAAGGTAACCCATCCTTCGCCGCTAGGTTGCCAAAATCCTGCACAATTTCAATAATCCATGGCACATATCTGGCTGTTGTAACGGGTAATGTCTTAATTCGCCGATGATAGTCATTACGCAGTTGAATAAACTCGTATATAAAGGCATGGTTTTGGATTCCTTCAAACGCTAAAATATCAACGAGTCCATGTAGCTGGGAACGCTTTTGCTGCGGTGGTAATTCATTTAATAAGAGCCGCGAACGGGCCAAGTTTTCTTTGGCAAATTGAATCCCCTCCGCAATCCGTCCGGCACGATAAAATCGGATAAAGTCACGTTCAACATACCCCAGTAATATTAGAGCCTTAGCTGTTTGATCCCGAGATCGATAAATCTGCATATCGTCTAAATAGTGCGTGAATTGCAAATCCCATCCCATTATTCCAAACCTCCTCGTGAAATTTTCAGTGATAATACCCAGATATGCCATATCCTATCAAAAAAGAATCGACAATTCTATCCCCTTATTCGTAGGTTGCACACTTATCAATATGTGGTTAACTTATTATCGCAACTTCTCTTAATGACCACTAATTTTGTGCATGACGTTATTTTCACTCGTTAATAGTTTATTTTCCAGTTAAGTGCTCACCATCACCGCTATTTTACCGCAGTCAAACTGCTTTTTCAGTTGATCGATTGTGCTATAAATTTTCTGTAGTTTAAATGACTAAATTTCTCTCCACTTGCTCACCAATAACCCGGGTTATACGGCATATTTAACCAAAGCTGCCCTGCATCTTTACCGGATTTAAGGTATACTTTAAGAAAATCAGATTATGAAAGGAGCCGATGACCATCATTACGCGGATCATCAAAGGCGGTCTCTGCTTACTGGCCCTGGGGACTGTTACTGTTGGCAGTTTAAGCGGCCGTGCTCAAACAGAAAAACCCAGCGCCCTCGTCAAAGTCGGTGACTACCGTGCTAGTACGGACTTTTTAAATCTAAGCGCTTATTACCAAACCACCCGGCCAGTAACCGTAAAAGTGGCCTACGTCTCCACCTACAAGACCCAGCACACCATCATGCAAAAGCTAACGTTACCGGCTGGACTCACAGTTGCCGGTAATCTCACCACTACCAAGCATGGCAGCTACTTGGTTCCCAGCTTGCAGCTCTATTTGGCTCGTTTGAGCTACCCCGCGCTGCAAAACAGCGCTAAGGCGAACTACACGATTGATCCCGGAACCAGTGCGTACTCACCACAGGCCACCATCTCAGACACCACCAAGTTGCGTGCCTTCAAGCGGGTTGCGGCTCCCGACTACATGCCGGGGTATAGCCATGGTGATCTCTACATCGGCGGCGCTAAAGCGGCATTAAGTCCGGTTGAACCAACCACTAAGAGTATCCGCATCACACCAGATGGTTATGTCGAAGTGCTTAAATACGATACTAAAGCCAATGCCGGTTTAGGTTTCTACCAAAAGCCCGTTAGCCTAGCTAAAATCGTCAAAACACGGTTCCGCGATCCCAACCGAACCCTTTACTTGAATCACCCACTCGCAAGTGTCAAAACGAAGGCCATTACGCAAAATGGTCAAACTCGATACCGTTTGACCCTTAAAAACTTACACACGCCGCAGCATATTGCTGGCGATCCTGAAACGGGAACCGCTGGCACCTTTGATAGTCTTTATTCTATTAGCGGTACCACGTATTACACCTTTATTGGGTATGACGGTGTCAGCAATTAAGTCTTGGCTAATCAATTATAAAAAACAGGCTTTCCAAGAGTTCAAATACTCTTGAAAAGCCTGTTTTCGTTATCTCTTAGATTCGTTTCTACTATTCCGACAAACGCCGAACTTGTTGCTCAGGAACGGCCACTAACTCGCCAATCGCTAAGAGGTATAAATACTGGCCCACAATTGGTTGACCCGTCATTTTTTTTAACGCTGCGGCATACAGGTTCACCTGACCCCCATAGCGTTCCACGATCTTTTCAATACTGGCCGCTTGGTTCTGGGCATTCACGTGGTCCGTCTTGTAGTCGAACAAAATCACACCAGCCGGCGTGGTTAAATACCCGTCAATAATTCCGTGGACTAATACCTGTGAGTCGGTCTCTTGAAAATCTTGGAACAAGCTGCGCGCCGGCATCAACAATGAAAATGGCACTTCACGATGCAACTGATCCGGTGCTGCCAAAACCTGCTGACCAACCGAACTGCTAAAGAAGCGTAAAATCAATTCCGGTTGTATTCGTTGGGCCACTTCTACCGTCAAGACTTGATCGGCAACCAACTGATCAATAACACCCTGCACCCGGTCGAGTGTGGGAGTTACGGTCACATCTAACTGCTGCAAAACCAGGTGGGTCGCACTCCCAATTTCCGTTGCGAGTGGTTCACGGACCGTTTGTAAAAAGTCTGGTCGGGCAAAGTCGTGAGTGACAAATCGATGCCCCCCCACTTGACCGGTAGCGCTCGCCTGATACTCCCCAATCGTAGCGTTATCCGGGTCCTCAAACAGGCGCTTGGCCTCCGAGACAGACTGATAAGCTGTGGTCGCCGTTGCCGCTTGATGCGGGTATCGGAAATCCATAATTTGATGAAGCTGTTCAGTATCGACCGGTGGGGTCGTCACCTTAGCAGCTGTTTCGCTGGCCGCTTGTAACCAATCAACCGCCGTCTCATTCACTCCTTGGGTTGGACCCAGGTCATGGGCCGTGACAAAGTGAACTGCGAAAGTCGCAGGATCACCCGCTAAACCAGAAAAGGTCGTGGTTCCCTGACGCAACTCAGCGGCAAACTTTGGATCACGCACCAAACACATCCCAATCCAATCAAGATAATTGGCGAGCGTATTTTTCTCACGCAGGGTGGCGTTTAAAACTAAATTGGGGCTTTGGTAAGCCTGTTCCCATGCTGATATTGCGGCTTCTTGTGTCTTGTGAGAGCCAACAATATAGACGCGCGATTCCGCGCGGGTCAAGGCCACGTAAAGTTTACGCATTTCTTCAGCCAAACTGGCTCGTGAAATGGCTTGCGCCGTCACTAGTTTTTGCAAACTGGGCGCCTTAACCCGGCTATCAGGATCTAAGTAATCGATCCCGATCCCTGTCTTGCCACTCATCACATAATTACCTTGCTGGTCTTGTTTATTAAATTGCCGCGACGCATCCATAATGAAGACGACTGGGAATTCCAACCCCTTGCTACCATGAATCGTCATCACAGATACGGCATCATCAGCGGCTTGCACCGGCGCACCGGCGAGGTCATCGTCACGTTCTTGAAGCCGTTCGACGAACCGGACAAACTGGAAGAGACCCTTGAAGCTACTTTGTTCATAACTCTTCGCCCGTTCGTACAGAGCGTGCAGATTTGCTTGTCGCTGTTCACCTGCCGGCATCCCACCAACATAATCCAAGAACCCCGTCTCCTGATAAATCCGCCAGATTAGCGTCACCAACTCATCTTGTTGGGCAATATCGCGGAATTCCTGCAACTGTTCAAGGAAATGACTGACTTTCTGGTACACTGCCTGCTGAAAGTCACTTGCCTGGTTGGGGACGAACGATCTCTGGAAGTGTAAAACCGCTTGATAGTAATCCCCGGTCCGTTGATTGATTCGTAGCAGCGCCAATTCGTTTTCATTTAAGCCAACGATGGGTGAGCGTAGCACCGCCGCTAACGGAATATCTTGATAAGGATTATCAATGATTTGTAATAAGGCCATCATAATTTGAATTTCGGTCGTCTTAAAGTAGTTCTGCGCATCATTGACGACGACCGGAATTCCTAAGCGACGTAACTCATCCGTAATGATCAGATTGTTAGTCCGTGTTGGGGTCAGCAGCGTAATGTCCCCGTAAGTCATTGGTCGTACCTGCTTAGCCTCACGGTCGTAAATCGGGGTCTGATCGGCAATTAATTGCTGAATTTTTTGGCCGACCATCAAGACCTCTCCTTGATGTTTATTATCAACCTGGAAGGTCGCATCCATGGCTTCACTATCCGCGTCACCCGCGCTTTCCGGGGCATCTTCGGTCAGATACACCAGCAACTCAGCCGTACTCGTCACCGTATCGGGATAGTAACTGGCACCAAATTTCAGTTGCGCCGCCCCCGTATAATCAATCTCACCCAGCTCTCGGTCCATCAATTGCTTAAAGATCAGATTGGTAAAATCATCGACGTTTTTCATTGAACGGAAATTTTCTGCCAAAACAATCAGCTCACCCGCAGCTGCATCGGCTGCATACTGGTCCGTTTTCGTCATAAATAGCGTCGGATCAGCCTGCCGAAACCGGTAAATGGACTGCTTCACATCCCCCACCATAAACAAGTTGCCTTGCGGGGCAGGCTCAGCAATCGCCGTTAAAATCGCTTCTTGCAAGCCATTGGTATCCTGATATTCATCAACCATGATCTCCGCAAATTGGTGGCGTAACTGAGCCGCCACCTGTCGCGACTGGTCACTATCTTGCGTCAAAATGGCTAACGCAGCATGTTCCACATCGGCGAAATCTAAGACGTGACGGCGCTGTTTTTCTTGCCGGTACGCCGTTCGAAACGCCGTCACCACCCGCGATAGTTCGCCCACTAGTTCACCCGAACGGCGAATCGTGGTCATGGCCTGCTGCTCGTCTTGAATCAAGTAGGTCTTTTTCAAACTATCCAGTTGCTTACGGGCTGGATCATAGTAAGTCGTTTTCAATTCATTATAGATGGGATAGTCTTCATTAGTCTTACGGACCGCTGGCATCCGCCCCCACGCAAAGTCTTGGATAGCCGCTCGTAAGGCGTTCCAACTGTCTCCAGTAACCAATTGTTGGACCGCAGCAATATTTTCTAATACGGCCGTCACATGCGCCGCTTGTTTATCTAAACCGGCTTGGTTCGCCAAGGCTTGGGCACTCGTCAAGTCCGCTTGTAGTTGCTGCAACTGTGACTGAAAGAACGGTCGTAAGCGTTGCTGATAAAAACTAGTGGCCATCAGCTGATCGCTATCCAACTGGTAGGGTTGGGGCAGTTCAGCTAGCCAGGCCGTCGGATTAGGCGTTGCGTTAGCAAATGTATACGTTTGTTGGACCAAATCCGCCAGGCCTTGGTCATTGCGATCCCCCGAAAAGTTTTCCGTCAACCGCGCAAATAATCCACTGTCATCATTGGCATATAAGTCCTCACGCAAGTCAGCCCAGACTTCATCGCGCAGGAGACCATTCTCTGTTTCATCCGCGAGCAACCGGAAAACTGGGTCCAAATCAATCACATAATAGTAGCGCTGCAAAAGACGCAGACAAAAAGCATCTAGCGTACTGATATCGGCCACTGGTAACTGATTTAATTGCCGCAGATAGAACTGCTGTTGGGCACTATCCCCCTGACTAGCTGCCAACTCTTGTCGAAGAGCGGTCTGAATCCGCTCGCGCATTTCAGCCGCCGCCGCTTTGGTGAACGTCACAATCAGAATTTGGTCAATCCCGACCCCCGCTTTCAGACATTCAATGACCCGTTGCACCAACACTCGGGTCTTCCCCGAACCAGCTGAAGCCGAGACCAATAGATTATTCCCGGTTTGATGAATGGCTTGGTCTTGACTGGGCGTAAAACTAAATTTCGTGCTCATCAGTAGCCTCCTGTTCTTGTTCTGCGGCAATTCTTGCCATGACATCATCTTTATTTAGCGATGGCAAGTCCCGGTAATTATTTTCCTTAAGCAATGGATCAAACTGCATCACGGATTTATACGGCGAATACTGCAATGCCGTTCGATTCTGCTCACGGAATGGAGCTAAATCAACCCGTCCGTCAAAGATATCGGTTGCGGCACGTTTGATGAGCCGTTCCGTATGCGTTAACAATAAGTCAAGTTCATTGGGATTAACCAACAACTTGCCATAAGACGTAATCTTCCCTGTCTTGGTCCGGCGAAGCCCACGGAATAACAACGAACTGCCACTATAATCCGGCGTTCCGAATAAGGTATCTAAATTCGTCAGTAAGTCGGGGTCATCTAACAATAACCCTTGATACTGCTCCGCCTTTAACAGTGAGGTCAAGGGATCTTCGCCTAAAACCTCAGCGGCCTTTAAAATGGGATTCTGTAAGTGCAGGTATACTGCGCCGGCTAGCTCGGCATCCTTGGCGGTCGGGGCATCTAATAACGTTGGCAGATTTTGTTTCACGGCATCCAAATAGGTTAACATCTGCATGGCGCGGCCATAATAGGCTTCTTGGTAGCTGAACTTATGCTCAGAACTCTTATAATCAACGATTCCCAAATACGTTTTATCCTTAACCTGTACGGCATCCAACCGATCAATTCGACCACGAACGGTCACCTGACGCCGTTTGCCCACATCAAAGGATAACGCGGCCAATCCCCGCTCATCCCCCAAACCAAATTGAACTTCGGTCCGCTTAGGGCGTAGCTTCGTCCGTTTACTCTGTTCCTGAAGGGTCTTGGCCATTTGCCGCATCGTCTTCATCAACTGCTGACGAATATACCCCATCCGATGGGAACTCTCTAAGATCGCAAATTGCGGGTTCTCCGTGGTATCTAACAGTTTAGCCATCACTTCATCCGTCATTTCACGTAACTGCTGGTCATCTAGTGCCGCTAGATTCAGCTTCTGGTCGTTAACGAGCTTCATTAACCCATCCAAAGTGGCATGGAAGAACTCCCCGGTACTAGCGGGAGACAACGCAAAGACATCCCGCTCTTGCAAGTTCAACCCATACTTGAGGAAGTAAGCGTAGGGATTGGCATAATATTCTTCTAGCTTAGAAATGGAGGTATTAATTTTCGTGCCATACAACTGCGTCACGATGTCAGGCGTCAACTGGGTCGGGACATTTCGGTAACTCAAGCTCCCCAGTAACTTTGTGGTTAATTCCCCATAAGTCGGATCAGTCCGTAACAAATTTAGGACGTACAGCCACGATCGCGACAAGGGGACCTCACGCAATTGACTATCGTGACTGGCTTGAACCAGATGCCGCAGCGTGGTACGCCGCGTCCCCACAAAGGGCAAAATCGCTTCATTTTCTGCCACCGGATTAGCCGCCGCTATGTCGATTGACAGACCAAAGTAATCTTTTATCCGCGCCACATATGGCGATAGTTGCAAACCACTGCGCGCATCATCACTCATCGCTGGGTAGCTGAAAATCAAACGCTCACTGCCGCTCATAAAGGCTAAGTAGTTCAGATAAGGCTCACCAGCAAGTTGTGTAGCGGCATCGTCTCGCAAATAAGTCCCGTCATCGACCTGTTGCAGCCGGGCACTTAGGTCTTGACGATCATTATCGGCTAACAACGTTGCCGGAATCTGGTTATCCGGCATCGTATCAGCCGTAGCTCCCATGATAAAGGTGATTTTGCGGTTATTGGCCTGAACGATCCCACTTTCCGAGATCACCACTTGATCTAGGGTTGACGGAATCTGGCTAAATTTCGCCCCAGCAAATCCCGCTTGCAAGAGGGCCTGAAAGTCTGGTAGCACTGTCGGTAAGTCGCCTAAAATCGTATGAAACTCGTCTAAAATATCGCAAAAAGTCGCCCATGTTTGTTCTGGTTGTCCCGCTTTGGTCAGATCCCCGGCGGCGATAGCTTGGTCGCGCCAAGCTATCAAACGCTCACTGACACCGGCATTGGTCACAAATTGATACAAGACCGCGGCGGCCTCTGTATACGTTGCGGCGGCCTTTAATCGGGCAAAAAAGGGTGGCAATATTTGCTTCACAAACTGACGAATGCGGTTAATTTGCGCACTGATCTGGTCATCGCGGGTGGTCTGGACACCCCCATCGCCCACAGCAAACCGGTTATATACCCAATCTTTGTCTTGCGTCCACCAATGTTGGCCTTCTAACCCATTCTTCAATACAAAATTCTCGGTCAATGCCAGCGCCTGCCGATAAGCCGGCACCGCCATCAACTCGCCATCAGCATCACGAGGTAATAATAGTTCCGACTTCAACACCCGAAAGACATCTGCATACCGATAATTTCGGCGTTGCACATCGAAAAGCGCATTCAATAGCTCAACAAAGGGGTGATCTGCCATTCGGATATCGGCATCATCAAAGTATGGCACGGCTTGCGCCTGAAAAATGGGATCAATCACCGTCTGATAGGCATCGAGATGCCGCGTCAATACCAAGAAATCACGATAACGATAGTTGCCAGTGGCGACCAATTGCCGAATCTGCGTCGCCACTCGTGACACCTCAACGTAGCGGTTAGCCGCTTGTACGATTTGAATGTGGGTGGGTTTTTCGACCGCACTTGGCTGTGGTGATAAGGTTTGACTCGCTTGCCAATAGGTGTCTAAGGCCTGCAAGTCAGCGGATACCCGCGCCGTTTTAGCTTGTTGATCGATTAAAACCGGAACCCGATTGGCTTGGGCGACCATGTAGAGCTGCTGGTAGAGCTTGGCCGATTGAAAAAACAGCGTGGTCTTATCTGGTAACTTTTGTGGGTAACCGTGATCCAGATTCAACGCAACCGTGACACTGGCCGATCGTTGAATTAAGATGGCGACCAATTGGCGTTCTTGAGCGCTGAGCTGTGAAAAACCTTCTAAGTAGAAATGGGCATGCTGCAAGTCCACTTGCTGCTCTAAATAGGTCGCCAACTGGTTCAGCAGGTCGGTGTTTTCCACAAACTTTCCCATCATTTGCGTTTCAAAGGCCTCATAGATTATCATCAAATCATGAAGCTTGGCTTGTAAATCCGTATTCGTTGTGTCGAGTTGCTCGATGGCTGACATCAAATCAGCCGCCGTGACTTGGCCCACCTTGAATTCAGCTAGTTGGGTTGCCAATTGGCTGACGAAACCTGGCCGATCCACTTCTCCTCTGAAGATCGTCAGCTCGTCTGCGTGGGTTTGGATAATCTGGTAAATCAACATGTTCAGTCCTGCTGGCGAGATCCGTGGGAGTTGGTAAATCGGTTCATTTTTCATGAAAAACCAGGCTAACCGAGTAAACGAAAAGACTTGCACCTGCGTCTGGGCAAATAAGGCCTGCTCTGGTGCAATTTGCTCCTTCAACGCTGACAACACATCAACTTCTGTTTCAAACTTGATATGGTTGGGAACCAAATAGTAACTTTGATCCGTGTGGTGCGCGGTTACCTGCTGCGCGAGCGCGGTCACCATTGGCGTGCGATGATCCTGCCCCGCACTTCCTAAAATAAATTGTAAACTCATCGGTCATCCTCCTTACGAAATTGTTCGCTATGTATGTGCTGTTCGCCTTTCGATTGCAGCGATCGGGCTGGAACCGACCTAAGCCATTGCCACTATCCTCCGGGCTGCTGTAGTGTGCGTAATAAGCCAAGGATTCAGCTTACCGTGGCTTCTAGTTGATTATATTCTAGCATAGCTTTAGCCGAAACGAACACACGTTCAACTTATCTTTGATAACTTTTCCGACTATTTCCCCCAATCCGTGCTACACTGGGAAGTAACATTAAAGAATGATGAGAAAGCGGGCAATCCTCTATGGAAGATAGCGAACAGATTCAGATCTTACAACACTTAATTAGTATTAACTCAGTCAATGATCATGAGGCTGACGTGGCCGCCTACATTCAACAACTCTTTGCCGACCATGGCATTACCTCACAGATTATCCCCTATGCAGATGGTCGCGCCAATATTATCGCTGAAATCGGCGATACCACCAGCGATCAAGTCTTTGCCTTAGCCGGGCATTTAGATACGGTTGCCACGGGCGATGTTGCTGACTGGAAATTTGATCCCTTCTCAGCTCACATTGTCGACAATCAACTCTACGGTCGCGGTGCCGCCGACATGAAGAGCGGACTGGCCGCGATGGTGATTACCTTAATCAATTTGGCTGACCAACAGACGCCCTTAACTGGACGCTTACGGTTTATTGGGACTGTCGGCGAAGAAAATGGCGCCATGGGGTCACGAATGTTAACCGAAAAGGGCGTGGCAGATGATCTCACTGCCATGGTCATTGGCGAACCCACGGGTGGTAATCTGGTCTATGCGCACAATGGTTCTTTGAACTATCACGTCTACTCTCGCGGTGTCGGCGCCCACAGTTCCATGCCTGAAAAGGGAATCAACGCCATTACGAACCTCATCAAATACGTCACCGCAGAGGCAACTGCCTTTGACGACGCACCCGTCAGTCCAGAACTTGGGCCACTGGTCCACAGCGTAACGGTCTTTAAGGGTGGCGAACAAGTCAACAGTATTCCCGCTAAGGCGGAGCTGCAAGGAAATATTCGCCCCATTCCCGAATTCGATAATACTGCCGTCATTCACCGCCTCCATGAAACAGTGGATCGGTTAAATCAAGAACCTGGCGTCGATTTAGCCTTGCACGTAGACTACAGCTTTGAACCCATTATTAGTGCCAAGGATTCGCCACTGGTGCAAACAACCAAGGCCATTGCCGACCAAGAATTCGGTCACGCAATCGACTTACAAGTCATTCACGGGGCAACCGACGCTTCAGAATTTACCAAATCCAGTCATGACTTCCCGGTCATCGTCTACGGCGCTGGTAAATGGGATGCCGCCCACGCCTTGAATGAATCCGTCGATCTAGATGAATTCCGTCATGTTCAACACGTTTATCAGCAACTCGTTGAAAAATTTCTTAGCTAATCTCCCGATTTACTAGAGAACGCGCTATCTTCGCACGAATAGCCTAACGATAAAAATCGTCAGCACCCACCAAAGTGGATGCTGACGATTTTTTATAATACCTTATTTACCAACGGTCCGGTAATCATGGGCGCCAAAGTATTGTAACCCTGGCAATGCTTGACTGTTCAGAAGTTGACTAACCGTCACCAGCTTGTACCCTTTAGCCTGTAATCGTTTGATAATTGTTGGCGCTGCGGCTACGGATTGAGCGTGGATATCATGCATTAAAATAATATCGCCGCCATGGGTGTCGTGCATAACTTCATTAATGTCCTTGCTACTATTGAGGTAAGCCCAATCTCGAGAATCGACTGACCAACGGATAATTGGCTGTTCAATCGCTCGACCCTCTGCCGCCGTGATATTACCGTACGGTGGTCGTACGTATTGCGGTAATGTTCCGGTGGCTTGGTAGATTGCCCGATTGGTTCGGGTTACTTGACTCACTGTTTGTGCGGTCCCAATACTATTAAAGTTGGGATGATTCCACGAATGATTGCCAATTTCATTGCCGCCTGCCAAGACCGCTCGCGAGATCTTCGGATAGCGACTGACACTCTGACCAACTTCAAAGAACGTCGCATGCGCGTGGTATTTCTTCAACGTCTTCAGTAACCGTGGTGTCAGGGTTGGATCTGGCCCATCGTCAAACGTTAAGGCCACTAATTTACTGGTCTTAATGGTACTGGTTCGGTTGGCCTTAGGCAGATAGCGATTCAACACCTTACCCTTGAGTTGCGCATACGGAATGGTAATCTGCTTAACCTTAAAACTATTCTTCAATAGGTTCATGCGTAACCCACTCTTGGTTAACGTCGCCGTTTTTGTCATATGCGTTGGCAATTTCACCTGATAGACCGCTGCTACCCGACTACTTTTTGCCTTAGTGGTTGTTAAAATTTCCTGGCGCGCTGCCTGCCGAATTGCGGCTAGTCGGTGCGTATTCTTGTTCGTTAGCTGACCGAATGTCACCGTCTTATTGGTACTCTTAGCTTGCCCCGTCACCGGCACACTCCCAACACCTAGTGCAACGGTCGCCACTAGGACGCCGAGAACTTTTCCAATTTTTACCATGTTGATAACCCCCTCTTAAAATCATGCCCCTGAAACTATCTTAATTTTATCAGGTTTAGGGCCAAACACAGGTGTGAACGCTCACTAAATTTTCGATAATAAAAAAACACCTAACCGTCGTTAAGTGCTTCCTAGTCATCGGTGCTTTCCGGTGGATTAACTGTTTGATGATTTTCTTTCAAAACCTCATTGGTGTAGCGTTCCAGATCCGCCAACACCTCCGCATTATCACCCTGTTGAGCCGCCATATTTTCGGCGACCGCCCACCGGGCCAAGGCATCCGTAATCGGTACAATATCTTGGATAATCACCATGTCAGAATCATCTTGATGTTGTTCCTGAATCGCACGAAAACTGTCAATATCCGTGATTAACCGCAAGACTTTGCCAGATTTCCGCTCGACAGATTGAAAAATAACGAAGTGGGCGCGTTGATTGGCCTCGTCCATGCGTTCGCGAATTGCCTGTAGTTGTTGTTCGTCTATTTGTAATGCCAATGCCTTCACCCCACTAGGTTTATTTTAACAAACTATCGCACCAAACACGCCATAATTTGGTAAGTCTCCTAAATTTTTAGCAAATCGCCAATGATTGGTAGTCGGCGCCACCCGCTTGTAACAATGAGACGGCCACCTGTGCAACTGTTTCACGTGAAACAGTTCCCGCTGGAACCGCGGCGCCTTCCTTAATAATTTGTGGGTCGCGCCGTGGTGAGTCGGCCAACGTTACGGGCCGCAAAATCGTATATGGAAATTCTGCCTCATCCACTAGTTTAGCGGCATATCGCTGTTGCTTTAGGTATTCAGCCACGTTGGCGATTCCCGGATAAGCTAAATCGCCCGTCACTTCCTGATCGACCCCGGCCGTACTCAGCATCACGAAGCGTTGAAAGGTTAATCGCTGGTGATATTGAGCATCAAAGAGCGCTTCAAACGCCAGATCAACGTCCATCCCCGTAAGTGCCGAAAAGATGATGGGTTGGTCCTGCAAGGCCGCCGTATAAGTAGCTTCCTGCGTTAAATCACCGGTCAATTCCATCACTTGGGTGGCTAAGTCGCTGGGCAACGTTTCCTTACCATCGTGTAAGAGGCGAACCGTTGCTGACTCGGTCGCCAGTTGACGGGCCACCAATTGGCCCACCTGATTGGCCCCAATAATTAAATAAGTTGTCATGTGTCTCGCTCCTTTTTCCTTGCTTTAGTGTACCAGAAACCGTGCGACCATGGTACTCACTCAGGGGATTTTTAATTCTAGTAAAATTCGGTATAATGGAATTGTATTTGAATCCGGTTTCAACATTATAGGAGGGTCCAGCATGACACATGAATTGGTAACAATCGGTAAGACTGACGTTCGCACGACACCACTCGGTCTCGGAACCAACGCGGTTGGCGGCTATAACCTCTTCCCAAATTTAAAGGATGATGATGGCCTTAACTTGGTTAAAACTGGCTTGAATCATGGCATTCAGCTACTTGATACGGCCTTTGTCTATGGCCTCGGTCATTCCGAGGAACTCGTTGGTCAAGCCATGCACGACTTCGATCGGCACAGCTTTACTTTGGCCACCAAAGGGGCTCAAGACTTTTCAAGTGGCGAACAGGTCATTAATAATGATCCCGCGTTCTTGACGGCCCAGGTTGACGCCAGTTTAAAACGTTTGAATACCGACTACTTAGACATTTACTACATTCATTTTCCTGACAAACAAACGCCCAAGGCAGAAGCCGTGGGCGCCTTACAGCGACTGCGCGAACAAGGTAAGATTCGGGCGATTGGTCTTTCCAACTTTAGCTTGGCACAAATCAAAGAGGCCAATGCTGATGGCTACGTAGATGTCGTTGAGGACGAATTCAGTCTCCTCCATCGCGACCACGAGGCCGATTTGATGCCGTATTTGGCCGACCATCAGATTAGCTTTGTCCCTTACTTTCCCTTGGCTTCGGGCTTACTGACGGGTAAATACGACCAATCCGTTCAGTTCCCGGCCGACGACATTCGCAGTCAAATCAGTGATTTCCAAGAACCGCGTTACAGTCAAGCCTTAACCGCCATCGATCAGGTCCGGCCGATTGCCCAAGCGCATCAAGCTACCGTCGCCCAAACGGTTCTGGCCTGGTACATGCAAAACCCACTCGTCAGCGTGGTCATCCCGGGTGCTAAACGCGCCGCACAGGTCGAAGCTAACGCGCAGGCCTTGGAGGTCACCTTAACGGCTGCGGAATATCAAACGATTGATACCGCCTTTGCGGGTTTCAAAACGACTGCTAACGGTAAATCACTCGCCGATCCAGACTAGCTTAACTTTTCTATCAGCAGATGAATCGAACAATCACTAGCCGACGCAAGCTCATTAGGTGCTCGGCTATTTTTGTTTTATCAGTAAGTTGGATTGGTTGACGTGTTGAATTAGTGTTTTCCGAACATTCGTTTTATAAATAAAATTGTAATTCGCAATTGCAAATATTTTTTAAAAATGATAGACTCTAATAGTGATATTTATTGATATAAACACGAACAATTGTCATTAACGTTCGGATTTAACCAAATTAATTACTAAGGGAGCACTTATTCAATGCAAAGAATTGCCAACTTTTTTCATTTTGAAGAACTCGGTACCAACTATAAAACTGAAATGCTGGCGGGACTAACCACCTTCGTCTCCATGGCCTACATCCTATTCGTTAACCCCCAAGTCTTAGGGGCTTCCGGCATCAGCCAAGGAGCCGTCTTCACGGCGACTGCCTTTGCCTCCGCCTTCGGGTGCATGTTGATGGGGATTCTGGCCAACTATCCGATTGCCATCTCTGCCAGTCTGGGGATTAACGCCTTCTTCGCTTATTCTGTCGTTATTGGAATGAAGGTGCCTTGGCAAACGGCGCTGGCCGGCGTCTTCGTGGCCTCGATCCTCTTCATGATTCTAACGGCCTTCAAGCTGCGGGAAAAGGTCGTTGACGCGATTCCCCGCGATCTCAAGATGGCCATCAGCGCCGGAATCGGCCTGTTCATCGCCTTTATTGGTTTGAGCCAAGGGGGCTTAGTCGCCGCTGACAAATCAACGATTGTGAGCCTGGGTTCCTTACAGGTTGGCAGTACGTGGCTCACCATTTTCGGGCTACTGGTAACGGTCTTGTTAATGAGTGCTCGGGTCCCCGGCGCCATCTTCATTGGGATGGTCGCCAACTCGATTTTAGGTCTCGTTACGGGTCTGATTCCCATGCCTAGTCATATCGTTGCCGCAGTTCCTAGTATCAGCTCGACTTTCATGGTGGGGTTGACGCACGTCGGCAGTATTAATTCCTTACAAATGATCGTGGTCGTTTTGACCTTCTTATTAGTCACTTTCTTTGATACCACGGGGACTCTGGTCGGCTTAGCTGAACAAGCTGGCTTGGTTAAAAATAACAAGCTCCCCCGGATTGGCAAAGCCTTGATGGCTGATTCTAGTACGATGGTCGTGGGGTCCTTACTGGGAACTTCTCCAATGGGCGCTTTCGTGGAATCCTCCGCGGGGATTGCCGTGGGTGGTCGAACTGGTTTCACTGCTATCGTCACTGGGGTACTCTTCATCTTTGGCGCGTTCTTCTCCCCATTGTTGGCAGTTGTGACGGATCAAGTCACCGCCCCCGCTTTGATTATCGTTGGGGTGCTAATGGCCCAATCCCTAAAGAACATTCATTGGGAAAAATTCGAAGTGGCTGCTCCGGCCTTTCTGATTGTGCTGGGAATGCCTTTAACCTACAGCATCTCCGATGGGATCGCACTAGGTTTCATCACCTATCCTTTGACCATGTTGGCTGCTAAGCGTGGTAAGGAAGTCGGCGCTATGATGTACGGGCTGGCGGTTGTCTTCGTCTTGTTCTTGTGGATTTTAAATGCCGCTTAATTAAAAATAATCTCGACACTACAAACCACCGCACAATTGTCTGGCCAAATGGCTGATGATTGTGCGGTGGTTTTTGGGCCTGATTACCTGGCAGATAAGTTGTGGTGGTTCTTTGCTTGTGACAGCGCTACTTCTGCTAAATCTCTTTAGTGGTAGTTACATACAACTCGTTTAAGTCTTTCAATCGCTGCTTGTTGTCCCGGTTTAGTTGATCGGGGTCTTGTGCGCTAGATTCGTTCAAGTTTGAATGATACATATCCAAGGCATCTTCGCGCTGCTGGGTTTTAGACTCAACCTTTTGTTTAGCAGCATTTTTTCCAACTTTGCCAATGATTTATTGCACTGCATATCTGAGTAAAACATAAAACTAGGAAATGAGGGAAAAATGATGTACAATACTCTAACAAAGAGTGGTAAGACAGTAAGACGGTTTGCAAGTAGGATTATCACTTTCAGAAAGGAGATAATCACTATGATGGAGAAAAAACGTGCTCAAAGAGTATTCAATGTAAAGCTCTCAACAAAGGGTCAGATCGTAATTCCGGCTGAGATCCGGAAGATGATTAATATCTCCGGTGGCAATACACTTCAAGTCACGCTAGATGAAACCAACGCTATCAAGATTCAAAAGAAACCGACCGCATTAGATTGGTCAAACCTGATTGCAGGTATTCCCAATGAAGTGGTTACTTTCAACGAGAACGGCACTGTCAATACCAGTAAATCGCCTAACTTTGCCAAATGGATGAACGAAGATGAATAATAGTGTTAATTCGTTCCACCTTATGGATATTGCTATTGCTGATGTTCCTTATGATGATGGAAAAACATTTAAAACGCGGCCGGCACTTCTTGTTAGTATTGATGGCCAACAGGCGACCGTTTTTAAAATAACTACCAAATACGAGGAAAAATCAGAAGCAATCAAGAAATTCTATTATCCCATTGAGTTCTGGCGCGAGGCTGGTCTAGATAAAGCCTCGTTCGTTGACACTCATATGACTTATACCTTGGCCACAGAGTTCATGTTGAAGAATCCACCAATTGGGGTTTTGACAGATACTGATGTTATTAAGTTATTCAATTTTATCAAGACAAACCAGAAAGACTCTGTTTAAACGACAGAGTCTTTTTTTGCGGGCATGATATGTTTAAATTTGAGCTACTTCCACATTTTCAAAATATTAGTGGAAGTTCATTGGAGCATTTCACAAAACTCCCCTTCAACCATTACACACAAAAAACTGGCAACAATTTACCCCTACCGGGGTCAAACAAGATTGTTTACGATCCCCCTCTTGTAATTAGAAATACTTAACGCCTTGAGACAATTCTCAAGGCGTTCTTTTTGAAATTTAGAACAACATAAAATTCACAGCAAAGGATAGATAATAGTGTTTCTATTTCTACACTCCAAAAATAAGGTTAACAACATTCGCTTAAAATTTAATCAAGCAGACCATAAACACTTAGTATAATCGGTAATGGTTAATGTTCCGCTAGGCATAATATTAACTAACACTTGTTTATTGAAAATCAGAAACAGCACTAAGTGTAAACATGCTACCCGATGCATTATAAACACGGTTTAAATGAATGGTCGATTGTCAAAAAAACAACAAAAATGCCCATTTTTCTACTTCCGCTAATGCCACTTTATGGAAGTAGCGGAAACGACCCCACAGGTGTAGGGAATACTGTCCTTCCTTGATACCTTAACGACGCGATTGTGATTGGCGTCTTTAGGGGATCACCCCCACGCCTGTGGGGAATACACTAAAGAATCCCTATTATACCAGCATTCTCATTTTAGCAATGCCACGATTTTCATCACTTTGCTTCTGAGTACAGCGTCGTCAAGGTTGTCTAACAAATAAACCAACCCATAAGTATCACCGAAACTGACACCGACCCTACCGATCTTCACCTGAACGTAATTGCGATAACATACGATTCATAATGACCTGATGGAACTTGTTGAACCAGGTTGGGTTAGCGGCATTAACTTCTTCATACATGTGCTGATTAATCTTATCTAAAATATGCGAGAGTTGATCCAACTCCGTATCATCTAAAATCGTTAAGAATGACGGGATTTGTTGCACATTTTTCGTTGTTTCCTTGCGCCCAGCATCCGTGATACTCACCACGGTAACTCGCTGGTCCGTGGGAGATTTCATTCGCGTCACGAATCCCTTTTTTTCTAATTTCCGAACGAATTCCGCGGTTGACTGCGCCGTCAAATTCAAACGCTCTGCCAATTCTTTTTGTGCCAAATGATCCTCTTGCATCAACGCCAATAAAATCTTTCCTTGCCCTTGGAAAATCATTTGTCGTTCGGGGTGGTCGTCATCGCGATCCGCAATGTCATCAGCGACATGCCGCAACATCCCAAATTCAATTAATTTACTCGCTGTCGTCTCTTGCTTAAATAAATCGCTCATCTCGAAAACCTCCTTACTTCATTATACCCCAAATCAAAAAGATAAGGGGGGCCTGAATAAAAAGGTTGACAAATTAATCAGGGGACCTTATTATAAATTTCGTCAGGTCACCTGATTAATTTTATGACACTTGAGAGAAGGTATTTTATGCAAACATCTACAGCTATCACGGTAAGTCACCTAACCAAAACTTTCGGCGCCAAAACCGTCGTTAATGATCTATCGTTTGCGGTCAAACCCGGTGAAGTATTTGGTCTCTTAGGTCCTAACGGCGCAGGGAAAACCACGACCTTGCGCATGATAACCACGCTACTTAAGGCCACTAGCGGAACCGTCACGATTTTTGGTCACGACGTCCGCCAAGAAAGTCGGCTAGCCCGCGCCATGTTTGGTTTAACTGGGCAATATGCTTCTGTCGATGAAGATATTTCGGCTCGTGAAAACTTGATGATTTTTTCTCGGCTCAATGGGTTGTCCCGAACGGCTGCTAAACAACGGACAACAGAACTCCTTGAAGAGTTTTCACTGACCGCGTCTGCTGACAAAGCGCTCAGTGACTTTTCCGGTGGCATGCGGCGGCGTTTAGACCTCGCCGTGAGTCTGATTACACGACCCGCGTTACTCTTCTTGGACGAACCCACGACTGGACTTGATCCCCGAACCCGATCGCAAATGTGGACAACCATCCGTCAGCTAGTGGCCCACGGCTCTACCATCGTGTTGACCACCCAATACTTGGATGAAGCAGACGCATTGGCCGATCGAGTTGCCGTCATCGATCATGGCAAGCTCATCAAACTGGGAACGCCGACCGCGCTCAAACAGCAGATCGGCGGCGCCACCTTGACCTTATCCCTCACCAAGGCAACCCAAGGTCCCCTTGCCCAACGCCTATTGGCTCAGGCACTCCATGCGCAGCCAACCTTGCACGGGGCCCAACTCACTGCACATTTGGAAAACCCCAACCAAATCACTGACTTACTTGTGCAACTCCAAGCAGCCGATATCTCACTGGCTAATATTGCTGTGCAAGAACCCACTTTGGATGATGTCTTCTTTGCACTGACCACTGGAAAAAATTAAAAACGAGGTGCCCTATGGAAATTCAAACACAACCTGGTAACTTAATTGGCAACACGCTAACGATGGCTTACCGGAACTTACTTAAAACGCTCCACAACCCTGACCGTTTCATGGATGTTATCATCCAACCCGTGATGTTCATGCTCCTCTTCGGCTATCTTTTCGGTGGGGCGATTGCTGGCGGAGTGCAAGCCTATCTGCCCACCATCGTCCCCGGGATTCTGATTCAAACACTCTTATCAGCCGCGTCAGGATCTGGTGCTCAGATTCGTGAGGACTTGGATTCCGGAGTCTTTGACCGCTTTAAGTCATTACCCATGGCCCATATTGCCCCCTTGGCCGGACAGTTATTTGCAGATATTCTCCGCTTATTGGTTGCCACTGTGGTTTCTCTACTGACTGGCTACGCGATGGGCTGGCGGCCAACTGTAGGTTTTGGGTGGATCATTGTCATTGCCGCTTTGGCCATCTTCATTGGCTGGGCCATCTCATGGGTCTTTGCGCTCTTTGGCCTGCTAGCCAAAAGCTCATCAATGGTTCAAAGCGTCTCAATGATGGTTATGATGCTCCTATCCTTTCTTTCTAACGCCTTTATCCCTCTGAAAACCTTACCTCATTTTATGCGCGTGATTGCCGATGCTAATCCCATCACCTATGTGATTACCGCCATTCGCCAGATTCTCGCTCAGGGAACCTGGAACACCAACGCATGGATTGTGCTGATCTTTGGTATTGGTATCGTGGCCCTATTCGCACCGCTAACGGTCTGGGCCTATAATCACAACAACTAAATCAAACCCCCGTATCATCACTAACCATAGTCGTTCGTGATGATACGGGGGTTGTGGTTAATAACCCGGGAAATTTTGCGTTATCAACTCACCAATTATTTCCCAGGTTATTTTGACATTAAGGTCGCTGTCTCCGCAGTGGCGAATTGCCAAAATAACTCAACTAATGCCGACGGGTTATCGCGGCGTTTCATGAAAGCTAACTGGCTAGTCACCTTGGGGACAAGTGGCACCACCTGAATATTGTCAAACCCGGCTAAATCAAACGAACGCGCCATGACTACAGAGACACCCGTCCCTTGGTTCAACATCTCCAAAAGTAATTCCACGCGCTGACCATCATAGGTCATGTGCGGATGGAGCTTCATGGCTTGAAACGGTTTAAATAATGGATTGGTTTTACTGATCGTGTTCCGCAACAATAAAATGGACTGCGATTGCAACATTTCCAAACTAATCGCTGCTTGCCGCGCCAACGGATTTTGCTTGGGGACCAGTACCACAAATTGATCCTGTTCGTTGGTCAGCACATCATAATTGGGGAATGCCGTTGTAAATATCCGGGTAAAGACAATATCCACATTTTTCTGGTCTAAGGCATGCGCCAGTTTATCCACACCCGCTTCGCTGAACTTGAGCTTAACATTCGGGTAGCGTTTTGCGAAGCGCGACATAATGTGGAATGCTTGATACTGCGGTAATGACGGCAAGCCTTGAATTACTAACGGCCGTTCACCTAACCAGCTTTGGTCCGTAATCGCTTGATTCAGCTCCGCTTCTCGTTGTAAAACCGCCTTCACCTTTGGCAACAACAACTCGCCCACTCGGGTTAATCGTACCTGCCGATGGGCCCGGATAAACAACTTAACCTGCCACGCTTTTTCTAAGGCCATAATATCCTTGGAAATGGTCGATTGTGCTAAAAATAAGCGCTCCGCACTCCAACTATAATTTCGAGTTTCTGCTAAATCGACAAAAACCGCTAATTTTCTAGTATCCACTAGTTATCTCCCAACTATTCCTATTTAGAATAGTTTAACACAAAATCAGAATTGTTCTTTATTTTCGGGACTACTAGACTGAGACTTATTAACCTTAAAAGCAAGGAGTCTTTTTATGCCAATCGGAATTATCACCAACGTTGGGGCCATCTTTTTAGGTGGCATTGTTGGGGCCCTCAGTGGTGAACATATGTCTGACGAGTTTAAAACCGGCCTGAATATGGCCTTCAGTATCTGTTCCATCTGTATGGGTATTTACGCCATTGCGCCCTTAAAAAATTTAGCCGCCGTTATTTTTGCGGTGATCATTGGCACTAGTCTTGGCATCTTACTGCATCTTGGTCAAGCCATCAATCGGGGCGCTCAAGGGATGCAGCATTTTATTTCTCGTTTTATTACGGGCCCGTCCCATCTGGATCAAAAACTATTTGAAACCACACTGGTTACCATCATCGTTTTATTTTGCGCCAGTGGTACGGGCATCTACGGCACGCTGACTGAAGGTATTAGTGGTGATGCAACTATCCTGATTTCAAAATCGATTCTCGATTTCTTTTGTGCGATTATCTTTGGGGCTAATCTGGGCGCAGTGGTCTCCTTGATTGCGGTTCCCCAGTTTGTTATCCTCATGATTATTTTCTTGTTAGCCCAATTTATTGTCCCCCTAACCACACCCGATATGATCCGTGACTTCAAGGCCGCCGGGGGTGTCCTGATGCTGGCCAGTGGATTTCGTATCACCAAAATTGAAATGTTTCCAACGGCCGATATGATTCCTATCATGCTCGTTATCATGCCCATCTCATGGCTATGGACTACCGTTATCATGCCCATCATTCACTAACGTTATCGACAAAAATCCCCGCGCCTGCCAACTGACAGACACGGGGATTTTAAGTTCGGCATCGCTCATTTCCCACAACAACCCGGGAAATAACGCCTTGATTTAACCGACTACAGCCACGTTCCCAACGCAAACAATACGGGATAGGCAATGAAGAACAAAGAGGCACTCTTAACCATCGCCATAAATGTCTTACGCTTGTCCTGAATGGCAAAGAACGGGCGCATCCCCCGCCACATCACTGGCAGTAAGATAACCGCCAACGCCGTAACGAGTGGTGCTAACCCCAACCCTACATTTACCAGTGTCCACAAGGTGCCAATCACTAGGAAGAGTTGGATCAACCGCACCGATCGGCGTTTACCTAGATAGACCGCCAACGTGTAGCGGTGATTGGCAATGTCTTCATCGCGATCCGATGTATCATTAGCCAGTTGCACCGTGAAGAAGATCAACGTTAACGGCATACACAGTAGGAACGTGGTACCGACGATTGACCAAGACAACGGTTGTTGCCCATAAATCGACACGTACACACAGGTTAACTGAATCCAAAAGGCGATCGCCAACGCCACCACGGCTGCTGAGACCGGCGTAGCGTTGATGGGATGCGGTCCGGCCGTATAGAAGATTCCAATCAAGTACCCCACCACACCAAAGACGGCAACCGGCCAGCCCGTCCGCATGACTAAGACAATCCCCGGTATCGCAGCGACGGCATATAACACCCACGCCAACCAAAAAACACCCTTAGCTGGCAAATGCAAGCGACCAATTGGATTAGTCTTTTGCGCGTAGTCTTCACGATCATGCGCGTGTAAATAATCGTAGTAATTATCCGCCACGTTGACAGCCAAATCGAAGATAAAGACCACCGCTAGACATAGCCCAACATTGATCCAATCCACGGTATGTACGTGATACTGCGCAATCGCAGCACCTAAAATAAACCACATAACATTTAATGGTGCTGTATAAATTTCGGTCAGTTCATAAAAGACTGACCAGTTTAGCCATTTTGGCATTAACTTGTCCTCCCCAAAATCTGGTTACCACTCCTTTCTAGTGTAGCAAAAGTGTCATAAAAAAGCGGGACCCACGACCTGGTCCCGCCAAAATTCATTGATTAAGCATCAGATTTTGATTTAGTTGCGCGTGTTTTCGCCTGAGGATGTCGCCAATGCCACCAGCTCATTTCACCTAACCAGACCACTAACCCAACTATTGTTAGGATCAGACCACCGATTAGCCCCGGCGTCCGGTAAGTCAAGCGAATCCGGTGCGTGCCCGCCGCCAAACGGGCCCCAACAAAGCCCTCATTAACCACCGTCGTTGCCGTGGGCCGACCATCCACCGTCAGTCGCCAGCCACTCGAGTACGGAATGGATGTCGTCATAACACTGGCCTGTGGCGTTGTTAGCTCACCCGTTACCGCGTTATCTCGTATCTGGGCATGCTGCAACCCCCGTCGCTGAACGGCGTGGACCTGTTGGTCATAGCGCGCGCCAAACGGTACCGCGATGAGCTTGGCCGATTTAATATTGAGTTGCTTAGTGGCGTTAAAGGTCACATCAATTGTCTTGCGTAACTGCTGCGAATAACCCAGGTTCAATAATACTTGATGCTTGGGTTCATAATCTGACAGATTGTCTAAGCCAAATTGGGAGAAGGTCTTGGTCGCATTCCGCGTCTTAGCCGTCACCCAGTAATCGCCCAAATCCGGGTTGCTAATCGCCGTTCGCCAAGCGTTCAACTTGGTTAAATTTGACCGCGGGGTATTTCCTAAAACGCTAGTATTGTCCGCTGTTTGGAGTTGATCTTTGGTTGTCAGTTGCTGTGAACTAATGCCGTCTAATTCTAAATACAACTCTGTCCCCTGGGCCTGTTGCGGGTGCTTAAGCGTGACCGTATATTTAATCGGTTGTCCTTGCGCATCGCTAGTTAACTGATGCAGGCCCGTCTGATTGGCTTGAGTGGTCCGTTGAATAATCTGTTGATTATGGGTTAACACCCGTTGCAGTGCTGCTTGATCCCGATTTAACTGTACCATGGGGCCGTACTGCTGAACCTCCTGCTTACTTAACAGGCCATTTTTATCAACCGTTAACTGAGGCGTCTGAATTGTGGTGCCATAGGTCGCTAGTTGCTTGTCATTGAGGCCCGTCTTTTGCCCAGCCGCGGCTTGCTTTAACCGGTACTGAATGACCTTGTTTGTGCTATCAATTACCGGAATCGTATCCGGCGTTACCGTGTAAGCCAGCGTGCGTTTGGGCGATTGGTAGTGCGCCGCTTTCACGCCAGCGACTGGCTGGGACGTCACAGCAGCTTGCGTTAGACTTCGCTCCCGGTCAACCAAGCTTAACCGGTGCCATGCCTTGGTCGTTAGTACTTGGGGTTGCGTATAAACCAGTGGAAACGCCAAGTTCGTGGTTAACACCTGTGTGCCAACACCATTTGATAACCCGTACACGGGCTGTTCCGGATAGATCTTTTTAGCCGCCCGATACCCATACGGCAGCGCCGCGTGATTAGTCACTTGATCGGTCCGCGCAAATAAATACTTGACCCCCAGTAGTTGTGTTAGGGTCGTTCGGCCATCGGCTTGGCCCATCGGCGCATTCATCGCATACTCAGCATTACCCAAGTCGCGGCTAAATTGGCCAACATAGCCATTTTGAACGGAAAAATAGGACATAATCCCATGCAGACCGTGAGACATCGTCATGTTATTCCCCACCGTCCGGAACAAATTATAGTTGCGCGTCGCACTTACCCGCGAAAACGCGTGATCCGATTGGACCGCCGACTGCGCGCCATCAAAATAATCTTGAATGTAGCGCGTGGCATCACTGACGCGTAGCTGTTGCGTCGCTTGATTGCTCAGATTGGGATCGTAATAACCCCAAGCGTTATTGATCAGATTTAGCCCGATTAAAATGCCGATCCCACCGAACGTCCAGCGGCGCGGTAAGGCCACCACAACCAGTAGCGTCGTGGCCAATAGTAACCCATACGTCAGTAAATCACGCGCCGGATTGCTGAAGGTAAAGCCGTTACTCAGGTAAATGACGCCTAATAGGCCAAAGCTACTCCCCAATAGCCACCAGCGGTCAGGCAACGATAACGCCGTCAGGTGATCCATGAGTGTCATTAACGCCAGACCAAAGGGAACGGCTGCTAGCAGAATCCAGCGGTTAGATGGCGTCGATAAGACGTTAAAGAACGCGGCCACGGCAGGAAAGAGGAGCCCGACAATCACCGCAAGAAGCGTGATGGCCAGCCACCGATGTTGCCGCCAGTGCACCAGCGTATAGACACACCCTAAGAAACCGAATCCGGTGATCCCCAACACTGCCCAGTAGTTAAGGGTGTTGCCCGTCGTTAAAATGGTATTGCTGAGTGTTAGATAATAATTAAGCGGATATAACCAGAGGCCATTCGCAAAAATGGACACCGTCCGAGTGGATTTCAGCATCATCAAGAGTGATGGCAGTAACAACACCCCCGAAATCACTAGTCCCGTAACAGCAGCGGCCAAAAAACGGGCCGTGGCGACTAGCCAGCTAACCGCTAGCTGACCGCGCTCACGGCAACTAAAGTAGCGAATGAGGGCATAAATTAGGCTGCCCAGCCCCAGTATGTAAGCAAAGTAGAAGTTACTCAAAATAGTGATCCCGGTCACAGCGGCCAAGAATCCCCACCCTTTTCCCTGTAGGATTCGGTCGATGCCAACAAAAAGTAGGGGTAACCAGACCATAGGCAAAAGGAAGAAGGGATGATGAACCCCCACCATCAAAGAATACCCGGTAAAGGCATACGTGACTGCGCCGACCAATTGACTACCGGGTTTAAAGGCGTAGCGTTTTGCCAGGACTAGAAAAGCTAGACCGGCCGCATAAAGCCGTAGAACAATGGCCCACCCATAGCCGACCTCTAACAGGCGCGTCGGAAGTAGCGCCAAGGCATACGCAAACGGATCACCTAACACATAGTAGGCTAGCGTGGTTAATTTGTCAGCCCCTAAGCCAAAGGTCCAAGACCACCCCGTAACCCCTGCTAGGCCGGACTTCATTAACAGCTGATGAAACTCGCGAATCAATGGGTAATGTTGCGTGATGCCATCCATGTTCCAGATTAAGGTCCGATTAGCCACCCCAAATATTCCGAAGCTAATGGCCGCGATCACCGCAAACGCTAGGGTATATAGGACCCAAAGCGGCCAGCGGTGGTGTGCGATTCTCATGATAAATGCCTCCCCCAATAATGACTATCTAGTATGGTATAACGATTCGACGGTGGCTGTTAGTTAGCGATAAGGCTAGTCACCGCCGACATGCAGAAGTTATTCCTAATTTACACAAGCAATACCCCCGGTGTCAATGCTTCACGGTAGACAATACCCGATTGTAATGTTTCCCGTGGAACATTTTGCTAAAATCCCGGTTTTGCGGTACGCTTACTAAGGTTTAAAAACTGAATAATTAGCAAAGGAAGGAATTTCTCGTGAATTCTAAGAAACGTGTTTCGGGAGTCAGCGACACCCGCAGTATGGTGCTCGCGGCTCTCATAGCTGCACTCTACGTCGTGCTAACGACGGTCTTGTCAGCCCTGAGCTTTGGTCCCTTTCAGATCCGTCTGTCGGAAATGTTTAATCACTTGGTGGTCTTCAACAAGCGCTACATTGCCGCGGTCACACTGGGGGTTTTCATTGCCAATATTATTGCCTCACCATTTGGCTTTTTGGATATTGCCACTGGGACCATTCAAACGCTGCTGGCATTACTGGTCATGTATTGGCTCAGTAAATTCGTCCACAATCGCATCGCCCAAATGGCCATTAATACGGTGGTTGCGGTCTTCTTCATGTGTATGATCGCCTGGGAGATTGCTATCGTTTCCAAGACTGCCTTCTGGCCAACATTCTGGGCCAACTGGTTATCCATCGGTTGGGGAGAACTGGTCAGCATGATCTTTGGGGGCGTTGTGATTTATCTGTTGAGTTTGAAGATTGATTTTACAAAATAATGGATTAGTATTTGGAAGCTCTGTAAAGCCGGATTAGCTTTATGGGGCTTTTTCAACTGATAATGTCCATTCCACAAGATTAATGAGACTTAAATATCATTAATCTAATTTAATTTCAATATTATATTGAATGTATTATTTTCGATTGCTATATTTATCATAGGGGGTGCATGATTATTCTAAAAGATTGGAACTTTTGGCTTTCATTATTGTTCATTATTAACTTTATTTCGTTACCGTCCGATTCATTTCTAGGTGCTTTTTGGTTCTGGCACTTATTTTTAGGTGTGGTCGGTATTATTTGTCTTGGATCACTTATTATTCATAAAAAGCGAACTTAGCCGTATTTGCTGTCGCATACCAAAAGATGGACTACTTCTTATATTGAGGTAGTCCTTTTGCGTATACAAAAATAGTAATCAATCGACTTAATAAATTTTTGATTGTAGCTTATTAACTAATGGTCCTGCACACCACATTCACTTTTGAATCAAAAATATTAATCCACCACCTGGCGCAATTCCTTCCTTGATGTCATCAATATCCAAGGCAGCTCCCCCTATATACCAACCTCGATAGACGTTTCTAGCACCCTGATCATATCCTGCTTCTTTTAACGCTTGCTCAACAGATTCTCTACTAGTCGGATTTTTACTAGGGTCCGTCTGAAAACTACTTAAGTAAGATGCAAATTGAGGCAATGT
>OMJG01000073.1_pt1 | contig 69003 bp, 50 predicted proteins | sample 1646431 | NCBI WGS metagenome assembly OMJG01 (sample SAMN03771674, study PRJEB25209) | food metagenome | isolation source: Cotija cheese | place: Mexico:Jalisco,Michoacan | collected 2011-12-12 | reverse complement strand
TCTTTCCCTACACGACGCTCTTCCGATCTTATTCGGATGATGAGCTTGCCGGCAAATTGGCCGAATTGAAAAAACAGCGCATTGATTTCCACGAGGATATTCAGCGGTACAAGGGTCTTGGAGAGATGGATGCCGACCAGCTTGCCGATACGACGATGGACCCGCGCTCGCGGATGCTCAGAAGGATTCGCATGGAGGATGCCGAGCACGCCTCCGATGTGTTCTCCTTGCTGATGGGTGACGATGTGCCACCTCGTAAGCAGTTCATCGTCGAGAATGCCGACGACTTCGACCGCAGCAAAATCGATACCTGATTGTCATTTTTCCGGTGTCAGGTAGATAACTGCACTAAAAGTACAGCAATGTGGTAATAATTTCTCCCAAAAGCTGTTCTTTTAGTGCAGTTATCGTATTCGGTGGTCCTGCACATGCCAAAATGCGAAGAGCCGGTTGATTCGCGCGCAGGATTTAGAATCCGACAGTCGCCGTGGTGTTGTACATGTCAATGATTGCCGAAGGATTCAGGTACCCAAGAAGCACGAACCAGAATACGAACAGCGTGGCGCATACGGTGAGCATCGGGATGTCGGCGAAACGAAGCCGGACGATGGCGAGTATCAGCACCAGCGCGACCAGTCCCATGAACAGCAGTGAGGCGAGTCTGAGCCATGTCAGACCGTAGGTGGTGATGTACAGGCTGAGTCTCACGGCCGAAGACGCCAGCACCACTGCGGTGGCCGCTATCAGGCATAACAGCAGGCCGTCAAGCGTGCGTTTGCGCGGGCTGTATATCAGCACCATCCCATAGCCTATGAGATTGATACCGGTTACGGCCAGCAACTGCCAAAATCCTTGTCGCGCATATTCCGCATAGGTGTATCCATCGGGAAGTCCCTGACGGGCGAAGAGGAAGGTGAACTGCACGCCGCTGAAGGCCAGGTACAAAGCCAGAACCGCAGCGAGCACGATGGTGCAGACGGTGGGATTGAAGGGACGATGAGGGGAGGTGTCGACCTTCTCCTGCCCCGGCGTCTCAGTCCGTGGCGGAATATGCGCATTCTTGGCCGTTGCCGTCGGTGGCTTCGAGTTCGTCGTGATGTTCCTGATGTCGCAGTTCCACAAGAGTGAGTAGCACAGCACGGTCATGACCACGATGATGAGAGTGTGGACGAAGAAGCTGGTCAGGTCGAGTTCGCCGAGAAGGGTCTGCACTCCCTGCCGAAAGATGGAGTCCGCTGAGGTGAGCAAGGCTGTGAGCACGCCGAGGACGGGTATGCCAATCAGCAATGACATCCCGGTGACGCGCAGCGCAGTGTGACGTTTGTCCGGATTGTTGGCGTTCCATATGGCCGAGACCGGCGAACCCAGCTCATGGATGGCGCTGAAGGGTTGCAAAAACCATCCGGCAAGCCAATGCATCGCAGTGCGGGCAGGGGAGTGCGCGTCGAAGTCCTCGCCGGATATCTGCATATGCATCATCGCCAGTGCCGGAATGCTCAGGACGCACAACGTTGTGTATTCGGGATTGTGCTGGTAGACCATGCCGTCACCGGAGAGCAGCAGCCAGATGCACAGCAGCAGGATTCCGGTTGCTGCCAGCCAGGAATATGGTTTCCGGCGGCACTGCGGCCAAAAGACCGTGGTGAACGCCACCACCCACACCATCCATAGCATGGCGTAGCCACGCAAGGCAGAAGTTCCTGCGAGAACGGGTGCGAGAACGAGTCTGTCGACCCCTGTGGCGGTGATGAAGGCCAGTGCCAGCAATAGGTATTCCCTGTTGCGTGGCAGACGTTGCGGTAAGGGTGAGGCAATGGCGCCGGGCTCGCGCATGAGCGCCGGGAATACGCCCTGTTGCGGGGATGGCACGGGTGATGCTGTGTCTGTGAGCGGTGGCTGAGGCCGTTGCGGATAGGGCCCTGACGCTTGTTGCGATTGCGTCTCTTCGGGCGGCGGTGTCGGAGAGCTTCGATAGGGCTCGGTCATGATGTGTCTTTTCTCTGAATGGAAACATTCTTGATGTTCTGCGAACTCGGTTGACTACGGTTCATAACGTGTCATGATGTCGAGCATAATCTATCGAAAAACGATAAATACCTATTGTATTTCGATTTGTCACCGATTCTTCAAATAGCAGGTGGTGCAGGATTGATACCAGTGCTACCTATTGAAATACGATAGGAATGTATTGATAGGCGATATTCCGAGTATTCTGGGCTGTAGCTGAAGAGGCGGCGGCCCATTCGGGCGACCCGGATTGCGGAATGTCAACGAATGCCGGCAGGTAGAGCCGACAGGCAGGCGCGAGGAACAGGATGGACATGATGCATCAGTCGTCACAGGACAGGGAACGGCATTCGCTTCAAGGATGGCTCATCGGCGTGCTGAAGACGCTGATTCTCCTGTTGCAGTGTGTGGGGCTCGTCGCCCAGCTCTGGGTGTTGCCCGCGTTGTCCGGTGAATATGCGACCAGCGAACCGGAACATGCCTATCTGAGGGTTCCTTATCTGACGGTTGCCGTACTCATCATCGTATGCTTTGAAATCGCGCTGGTGGCCTTGTGGCGCCTGCTGTCCAAAGTGGGCCGTGGCAGTGTGTTCTCCGACGCGTCGTTCCACTGGGTGGATGTCATTATCTGGGCTGCCGTCACGGCCACTGTCTTCACCGGCGGTCTGCTTCTCCATGCCGCGTTCTTCGCGAATGTGGGCCCTATGGGGTTGTTGCTGGCACTGCTGGTATTCATGGTGATCGAGGTGGCGTTCATCCTGCTGCTGGTCGTCATGAGGGGGCTTCTGGTGACGGCCACGAATCAGCGAGACGAATTGGAGGCGGTGATCTGAATGGCGATACGAGTGAACCTGGATGTCGTCCTTGCACGTCGAAAGATGTCCGTCAACGACGTTGCCGGTGCCATCGGGATAACGCCCGTCAACGTCTCCGTGCTGAAAAACGGCCGGGCCAAGGCCATACGTTTCTCGACCCTTGATGAGATATGCCGTGTGCTGCAATGCCAGCCGGGTGATGTCCTGGAATATATCGACGACGAAGTCGACTAGAGCGTGAGTTCTGCTGTTGTGTAGGGATTTTGTCGGAGACCTGCGAATTGCTTCAACCGTAATGGCGGAATATCAGGAACATGAATACACGTTCGGCGGTGTCAGCGGGAAAATCCCTACACAAACGATGGACACGGCTTTTCCGATGATGACGGCGCGTTAATCGGGGAGCCTTCGATAGGATATTGAGCCGATGGGTTCCGCGGAATGGTTGTTTAACGGTTAATCGAACGATTGTTTCGGCAAGCGGTTGAACGATGAGATTCAACGATGAGGTTCGACCATGGGACTCAACCATGGGACTCAACCGTGGGATTCGTCCGTGGTATTCGACAATGAGGTTTGATTGAGGAGAGTTGGGGGTTCATTGGCATGGCGACATTGCTTCTTGGGGTGATTTATCTGGCATTTGTCAGCTTGGGGCTTCCCGACTCCTTGTTGGGAGCAGCATGGCCTTCGATGTATCAGGGCTTCGGTGTGCCGATTTCCTACGCAGGCGGCATTTCGGTGGTCATCGCCCTGGGAACGATTATCTCGGCATTGCTCAGTGACAGAATGACCCTGCGCTTCGGTGCGGGGAAGGTCACCGCCGCGTCGGTATGTCTGACGGCGTTGGCCCTGTTCGGGTTTTCGATGTCATCGAGTTACTGGCAACTCTGTTTGCTCGCCATTCCCTATGGTCTGGGCGCCGGGGGTGTCGATGCGGCTCTGAACAACTATGTGGCCTTGCACTATGCCAGCAGACACATGAGTTGGCTGCATTGCATGTGGGGAGTCGGTGCCTCCGTCGGTCCCTACATCATGGGATTCGCGCTGACCGGAGGGCAGGGCTGGCAAGGCGGATATCGATACATCGCGATTCTGCAGGTCGTGTTGACCGTGGTGCTGGTGTTGAGCATCCCTCTGTGGAGACAGCGTCCGAATCCCGTTGCAGGCCAAGGCCAAGTCGAGGCCAAATCGAACTCCTCCGAGCCAGGTACGCATACCAAGACGCTCAGCATACCGGAGATTCTGCGTATACCCGCCGCCAGTCAGGTCTTCGTGATGTTCTTCTGCTACTGCGCCATCGAGACCACCGCGGGCCTGTGGGCGAGCAGCTACATGGTCAACAACCGCGGCATCACCGTCGATTCAGCAGCATCCTGGGCGAGCATGTTCTACATCGGCATCACCGCAGGGCGCGCGTTGAGTGGCTTCCTGACGATGCGCTACAGCGATGCGACAATGATTCGTATCGGATACACCGTTATGGCCTGCGGCCTGCTGCTGATTATGCTTCCAATGGGAGGTAGTTTCGGAGTGCTCGGCGGGTTGGTCGTTCTCGGTGGTGGATGCGCACCTGTCTACCCGTGCATCATCCATTCCACTCCGGAGACTTTCGGCGCGGACCGGTCGCAAGCCATCGTCGGTGTGCAGATGGCCAGCGCCTATAGCGGTTCGCTGCTGATGCCTCCGTTATTCGGTTTCATCGCCAACACGCTGAGCATCGCCCTGTTCCCCTGGTATCTGATGGCCTTGCTTGCATTGATGATCGTCATGCACGAAAGGATGCAGCGCATCAGAACACGTGCGCTGGTCGGTGCTGTGTGATGCGCTGCCTGTGAGATGCCGTATATCTAGGCGGCGTAGGCAATAGGTGCCGCGAGGTCCTGACCTGAGGCGTCGCGCCGCATGTCGACCTGAGGCAATTCGACCGGGGAGCCCGAGGCGGTGGAAACATGCAGCGGCCACGCACCCACCCATGCCAGCAGCAGCACATCCTGACCTTTGAGGAATCGCTGTGAACGCACCCCGCCGGTCCCTCTGCCTTTGATGGGGTACATTTCGAGCGGTGTGAGTTTGGCCGCGCCGTTCTCGGTGCCGGGCAAGGCTTCGGAATCTCCGGCGACGGTGAGCACCACGGCTCCCGACTGGGAGCTCAAACCGTTCTCACCCTCCTCATAGGTCCAGGCGATCTTTCCTGCCGGAATCACGTTGAAACAGACCACGGAGCAACCCCCCGCCAGTCTTATGCCTGCCATTCCGGCCGCGTTGCGACCCTGTGGGCGGACCTGTGAGGCTTCGAAGGTCAGCAGACTAGAATCCGAGGATATGAGTACCAGACGGTCGTCATCGGCTGCGGGTGCGGCGAATACGACGGCATCGCCATCCTTCAATTCGATGATCGGCCATGAATCCATGGTGCTGGGCGATTCACGGTTCCATCGCTTCACGATTCCCGTGGATGTGCCGATGGCCAAAGCCGTGGAATCCTCCAATGACACCGCAGTGATGGCGCGCTCGCCGGCAGTGGCTTCCGTGCTTTCCGTCAAGGCCAGCAACTCATCAGCGCGCACCCCTCCGGACACGCTCAATGCGGCTGTCGAGGGGAGTGCCGGAAGGTCTGCGGTGTGAGCCATCACCAGGCGCCCTGCTGAGGTGACGAGGCCGTAACTGGAGCGTGTTGTGGTGGGGAATATCGCGACGATCTGGTCGTCCGGTGTCCGGCGTTCGGAGGAAGAGCGGCTGTTCCAGGCATCGACCGCGCTCGGCGATGTGCGCGCGATGAGGCCTGAGGCGCTCATCATGATGGTGCAGGGTTCATCCTCAATCTGCAAGCCCGCAGAGGCCGCCGACGACCCTGCTGCTCCTGCGCCGGACAACGCCGAAAGCGTGCCGTTGACACTCGCCGAAAGCTTCGTGGAGGAGCTGTCCGAAGCTGGGCCTTGAGCGCCTGTGACGGGGGAGAACGCTCCTGAGGGGTCTTCATCCAACAGAACGGTGCGCCTTGGCGTGTTCCACTGGGTGACGGCCTCGTCCATTTCGCTGACGACCACATGATCGAGTTCCGCGGCGGAGGACAGAATGCGTTCCAATTCCGCGATGCGTTTGACCAGGTCGTCACGTTCCGATTCGAGTTCGATACGGCTCATGCGGGTCAGACGACGCAGACGCAGATCGAGGATGTACTGCGCCTGAATCTCGTCGAGGTCGAATACCGCTATCAGGCGTTGCTTCGCTGCATCGGCGTCATCGGAGGTCCTGATGACCTCGATGACCTCGTCGATGTCGATAAGGGCAAGCAACAGACCTTCGACCAGATGCAGACGTTCCAAGGCCCTGCGCTTGCGGAATTGACTGCGGCGTTTGACCACCGAACGGCGGTGGGCGATCCATACGTCAAGCAGTTCGCGCAGTCCCATCGTGCGCGGTCGCCCATTGACCAGGGCGACGTTGTTGATGGTGAAGGACTCTTCGAGCGGCGTGTGCTTGAAGAGGTGCAGCAGCACGGCGTTCGGGTCGAAACCCGTTTTGATTTCGATGACGAGCCTGGTGCCGTTGTGACGGTCGGTAAGGTCTATGGCGCCCGAAATGCCTTCGAGCTTACGGTTCTTCACGCCTTCGGATATGCGTTCGAGCACGCGTTCAGGCCCAACCATGTACGGCAGTTCCGTGACCACGATGGCTTTTTTCCTCGCCGTGACATTTTCGATATGCGTCGCCGATCGTGTGACGAAGGCTCCGCGTCCCGTCTCATAGGCTTTGCGGATGCCGTCTCGGCCGATGATGATGCCGCCGCCAGGCAGGTCGGGGCCCGGCACGAAACGCATCAGATCCTCGAGATCGGCTTTCGGATGCGTCATCACGTATTTCGCGGCTTCTACGACCTCACCGAGATTATGGGTGATCATATTCGTGGCCATGCCGACGGCGATGCCCGATGCGCCGTTGACGAGCAGATTGGGAATCGCGGCGGGCAGAACCTGAGGTTCCTGCAGCTTGTTGTCGTAATTCGGCGCGAAATCGACGGTCTCCTCGGCGATGTTGGCATTCATGCCGAGCGAACCGGGAGCCAGCCGTGCTTCGGTGTATCTGGAGGCTGCAGGACCGTCGTCAAGAGAGCCGAAATTGCCGTGGCCATCGACGAGAGGCAGACGCATCGCAAAAGGTTGAGCCAGACGCACCATGGCCTCGTAAATGGCTGAATCGCCATGCGGATGCAGCTTTCCCATGACCTCGCCGACCACGCGGGCCGATTTCATGTAGGCGCGGTCCGGGGTGAGATTCATCTGACCCATCTGATAGATGATGCGACGCTGCACGGGTTTGAGACCATCTCTGGCATCGGGAAGCGCCCGGGCGTAAATCACCGAATAGGCGTATTCGAGGAAGGACTTGCTCATCTCATCGTTGAGCGGCGTCTCGACGATATGCTCCTTGACGGTCCTGGGATCGAATGCCGGTGTTTTGCTTTTGTGACGCGATGCCATGCGGTTGTGTTCTCCTGTGTTGCTGTAATCCGGCATCCATTATCCAACACCCACGGATGTTTGACCGTTATTGACCTCATATCCGCTCTGTTTCGCCACCAGCCGCGTCATGATCTCCCCAACGGAGCGCTTGCAAAGTGCTGGTGGTTGAATGGAAGGTATGAGTGTTGAGATTCCCGATGAGCGAGAGCTGCTGCAAAGAACCGAAATCGCGCCGTACGGCGACGCCAAGGCCGAAGCCGGTCCCGACGGCTTCCGAAGGGGTGGTGCCTATCATCTTTCGTCGGTGCTTCCCGCATTGAGCTCGGCACTGGGGGCTCCGGTCTCGACCGCCGTGCATGAGAATCCGAAGGTCCTGCAGGAATTGCTTGGCATTCCCGATGCCTCGTCGGCGATTGTCGTGCTGGTCGACGGCATGGGGTTCTGGAATCTCAATATCCGTCTTGGCCACGTGCCATACATGCGCTCGCTGATGGATGACTCGGTGAATCAGCGTCCTATCAGCACATGCTTCCCCAGTACGACGGTCGCGGCGATGGGTACCTTCGGCACAGGAACATGCCCAGGATTGACCGGCATGACAGGGTACACGCAGATAAACCCGGAAACGGGAAAGCTGAGCCAGCTCATCCAGTTCAAGAATGCTCTGGAACCGCATGATTTGCAGCGGCAGCCGACGCTATTCGAATCGCTTGAAGCCAAGGACGTGCGCACGACATCCTGTGGAATGTCGAAATTCGCCAACTCTCCGCTGACTCAGGCGGCTCTGCGCGGCGCGCGCTATGTTTCCGGGGCGAATGCTCAATCCCGCGTCCTGGCGGCGTGCAAGGCGGCCAGGACGCCGGGACTGACGTATCTGTATATCCGTGACGCCGACAAAATCGGACATAACTACGGCTGGGATTCAGATGAGTGGATAGGTGCCTTCGAGAGCATCGACTCCCAGCTTGCCCTGCTGCGACGATGCGCTCCTAAAGGGACCGTCATCGTTATCGTGGCCGATCACGGGATGATCAGCGCCAGGCCAGGGAATCGATGCGATGTCGGTGAACTGGATGATTTGCAGGAGGGGTTGGCACTGTTCGGGGGAGAGCCCCGGACTCCGATGCTCTATGCCCAATCCGAAGCCGACGTTCCCGGCATCGTCGAACGATGGCAGCGGCATTTCTCCGACCGCGCGAGGCTATGGACGAAAGAACAGGCTGTCGAGCAAGGGGTGTTCGGTGAGGTTGATAACCGTGTGGCGGCCATGCTGGGAGATGTTATCGTCAGCGCCTCCGATACCACCACGATTGTCGACAGCCGTTCCCAAAGCGACAAGGCCACTCGTCTGCCCAGCGTTCACGGTTCCCAGAGCCTTATGGAAATGGACATTCCCTGCCTCATCGACATGGCCTGACCGGCCTTTATCGAGGGGAAGCGGGGAGAGCGGAGTTCTAGTCGCCGAATAGGATTTCGTCCCAGCTGGGCACTGCGGAACGTCCCGACTTGCGATTCGCAGTGGGGTGTTCTTTGCCTTTGTGTGCGTCGTCGCTGCCGGATGCAGGCTCTTGTCTGGAGACCTCCTCGGAGTTTCGAGGCGTCGGGCTCGTGGTATCAACAGTGCCGGGCCGTTGTTTGGCAGCTGCGGGTTGACGCTTGGACCTGCCATACAGCCATCCGGTCAGTTCACCCGTACCATTTCCTGCTGCAGTCCCCGTTGAGGTGTCGCCGGCGGTATTCGAGGGTTCCGTGCCTTCGATAGAGGATGGACGACTATGAGTTGCTGATGTCTGGTTGGGCGCCGATGACGGCTGTGCCGTTTCGCTTCGTACTGATTCCGGCCGTGTTGCCGAGGATTGTGCCGACGTTGACTGTTCGGCAGGCGCTTGCGGCGGCGCATACTGGTGCTTTGCTGCGATACCCGAGGAGGATGTGTGGAGCTCCTCACGCACCACGGGAGGGATTTCGCTTTCCGTCGCCTCGGCGTTGGAGAGTTCGTCATCCATCCACTCGTAAGGCATCGGACCACGACCGTTGAGCGCCTGCCTCATCGAGGTCGGCAGGATGTCCTGACGGGTTTCGCCTTCTCCAAGGAGTCGCTTTGCGGTGGAGTTCAGACTGCTGACGCTGTTGTCGTGCATATCCCATGACCAGTCCGCTTTGATCATGCGTCCGGCTGCTTCGAATTTGGCGTGAATATGCCAGGGCTCATGATCTCGGCGTGTCGCCGTCCAGATGATGGCTGAGGGATTGATGCGCGCGTTTCTCAACGACGATTCAATCAGTTCGCCGTTGTTGCGCGCCTTGGTTTTCTTCGGGGCGGCGACGCTGAGAAACTGTTCTATCGCGTACTTCTTTTCGGTTTCGACCGGGGAGGAAAAGCGTCTGACAATCGCCTCGTTTACCGAGAATTGTTTGGCGACGCGAGCGGTGTCCATGCCCGCCCTGATATACGACTGAATTGAAGATATAGGTAGTGCTGAAGAAGCCTGAGGCTGGACGATTCCCTGGGCCTCTGCCTTGATTTGTTTGGCCTCCATCAGGCCACGTTCGAGAGTGTCGTCAATGCGCACAGCGAAATGGCGATGATCGAACACGAATACCAAATCGCCCTTGTCGGTGACATGGTCGAAACGGGCCACCCGTATGGGTTCTTCAGGCATATGCTTACCAACTTCCTCCGCATGTTGTTCTCTACCATTGTGCCCCATACACGGCGAATTTCGGGTATTTCGAATCGCGTATCAAACGTGATTGGGAAAGTCGTGTATCCTATGGCGCAGTGATTACCACTATATGGCACTGATGAAAGGAAGACGATGGCTCAGGATTATGATTCCCCGCGTAACAAAGACGAGGATGAGGAATCGCTGCAAGCTCTCGGCAAGAGCACACCGAGCACATCCAGCGACATAGATGATGACGAGAATGCGATTGCCGAAGATTACGAGCTTCCCGGTGCCGACCTCAGCAATGAGGATTCTTCGGTCACGGTGATTCCGATGCAGGGTGACGAGTTCATCTGCTCGGTCTGCTTCCTGGTGAAGCACCGCAGCCAGCTGGCGTACATGACCGAGGACGGCCAGCCGGTCTGCAAGGAGTGCGCTGCCTGATGGCCTACGACGAGGACTACGCCGAAGCGGAGAACGTTGAGGTACTGGTCAAGGCTCTGCATGGCGAGCAGAGCGCGCAGTTGTGGTACGTACATGATGGTGATGCCGGTGCCGACCTGCGCGCCGCCGAGGATGTCACCCTGCGTCCTTTTGAACGGGCGCTTGTCCCTACTGGAGTGGCGATTGCCCTGCCTTCGGGATTTGTGGGTCTGGTTCATCCGCGTTCCGGTCTTGCAGCGCGTCAGGGGGTGACCGTGCTGAACGCCCCTGGAACCATAGATGCCGGATATCGCGGCGAAATCAAGGTTCCGTTGATCAATCTCGATTCAGAGCATACGGTCTCGTTCAAGGCCGGCGACAGAATCGCACAATTGGTGATTCAGCGTTATGTGCAGGCGCGTTTCGTGGCGGCCGAGCAGCTTCCCGGCTCTGATCGCGCCGAGCATGGTTTCGGTTCGACCGGAGTGTCCTCCTGAGCCTTACGCGTACAGAGCCTGCGAGTGTGTAGGATGGTTCCACCGCATCAGCATGTGCCTGCTTGGACGAATCGATGTGAAGGTGAGAGCGCAGGAGTGCCCGGGCGAGGATTCCGGGATTGGGATTTCACGGTGTTGATGATGTGGCGATGATTCGGCAAACGGAACGTTGACACGACAGGAGGAGAGATGGTCGGTAGCGACGAGGGCAAGTTGCCTGAGAGCAAGAATGCAGCGGATACCGCGCAAGGGCTCTCCTCGCGTGCGCTTGGCTGTGAAATCAGCACCGATCCCACCAATCCGCTGGAACCCATACGGCAAATGTGCGAGCTCCACCATCCGGACGAAGATATGTCCATCCTTCAACGGGCATATCAGCGGGCGGTGGTCCAGCATCGTGAGCAGCGTAGAAAATCCGGTGAACCGTACATCATCCATCCTCTTGCGGTCTCGCAGATTCTCGCCGACCTGGGCATGGGGCCGACGGTGGTCGCGGCGGGTCTGCTTCACGATACGGTCGAAGACACCGATTACACGCTTGAGGAGTGTCGTGACGAATTCGGCGAGACCGTCGCGGGACTGGTGGACGGCGTCACCAAGCTCAGCAAAATGGAATACGGGGATTCGGCACAGGCCGAGACCATTCGCAAGATGGTAGTTGCCATGAGCCGCGATGTGCGGGTGCTGGTGGTCAAGCTCGCGGATCGTGTCCACAACGCCCGGACGTGGCGATATGTGAAATCCACCAGTGCGCAGCGCAAGGCGCGTGAAACCCTCGATGTGTACGCACCTCTGGCTAACCGGCTTGGCATGAACGCCATCAAAACGGAGCTTGAAGAGTTGAGCTTCAAGGTGCTCTACCCGAAGATATACAACGAGATCGTGGTGTTGGTGGCCAGAAGAGCCGGACAGCGCGATGTGTACCTCAAGCAGATTCTGGCCGAGATCAACGATGATCTGGGCAGTCAGGGCATCGAGGCCTTCGTCACAGGCCGCCCGAAGGATTATTTCAGCATCTATCAGAAGATGATCGTGCGAGGGCATGATTTCGCCAATATCTACGATCTGGTCGGTGTGCGCATCGTCGTGGATTCGATTCAGGACTGCTATGCGGCACTAGGCGCGGTACATGCACGTTGGAATCCCGTACCCGGGCGTTTCAAGGACTACATTGCGATGCCCAAACTGAACATGTACCAGTCCCTGCACACCACGGTGGTGGGGCCGGGCGGCAAGCCCGTGGAGATTCAGATACGCACCTGGGATATGCACAGACGTGCCGAATTCGGTATAGCCGCCCATTGGAAGTACAAGGAGAACGGCAAGGCCGGCAGGGTGTTGTCCGCTCCTGACAGCAAGGACCGCAAGCGCGAACAGAACGAGGTATCCGAGCTTTCGGAGGCGGATAACCTCAAATGGATTCAACAGCTCGCCGACTGGACAAGCGAAACCCCGGATTCCAGTGAATTCCTCGGCTCACTCAAAGAGGATCTCGGTTCCTCCGAAGTGTATGTATTCACGCCGAAGGGCAAAATCGTATCTCTGCCTGCAGCGGCCACCCCTGTGGATTTCGCCTATGCGGTGCATACCGAAGTGGGTCATCGCACGATGGGTGCCCGGGTGAACGGCCGATTGGTGCCATTGGACACCACTCTGGAGAACGGCGACACCGTCGAGATTCTTACCAGCAAATCCGATAACGACGGACCCTCTTACGATTGGCTGAGTTTCGTCAAAAGCCCCAAGGCCCGCAACAAGATTCGGCAGTGGTTCAGCAAGGAACGCCGCTCGGAAGCCATTGACGAGGGCAAGGACGAGCTGACCCGTGCCATGCGGAAGAAGAACCTGCCCGTGGCGAGTCTGCTGACTCCTGAAGCTCTGGTGGGCATTGCGCAGGAACTCAATTTCCCCAATGCCGAAAGCGTGTATGCCGCCGTCGGCGAGGGGCAGGTCTCCACTCAGAACGTGATTTCACGTCTGGTCAAGGACGCCGGGCCTGCAGAAGTCGATGATGAGGTGGAGCAGGAATCCCTGCCGCTTCGCCAGTTGGAGCAGACTTCGGCGCAGGGTGGCTCTCAGGGTGTTTCGGTCAAAGGAGTAGGAGATATCTGGGTCAAGCTCGCCAGATGCTGCACACCGGTGCCCGGTGACCCCATCGTGGGCTTCATCACCAGGAATCAGGGTGTGTCGGTGCATAGGGCAGACTGTCAGAATCTCCTTGATCTCAAGGAACGTCAGCCCGAGCGTATCGTCGAAGTGTCGTGGACGAGTACCAAAGGCACCTTTATGGTGAAGATTCAGGTGGAAGCCCTGGACCGACCGCATCTGCTCTCGGACGTGACACGAGTGCTGGCCGATCACGGGGTGAACATCCTCTCCGGCAGTCAGGCGACCGGGCGTGACCGCGTGGCCACCAGCCAATTCGTCTTTGAAATGGCGGACCCTCAGCATCTGAACTCCTTGCTGACCGGTGTACGCAGAATTGACGGGGTCTTCGACGTCTACCGTCTCACGGGAGCCAAGGATTCCGCCGAGCCGCGCCTGCGCCATATGCATTCCCACGGATAGTCCTCAGCACAGGGCAGAACGCGAAGGAACAGGCCGGATGCATGTGTCTGTTCCCGTATGTGTAGGGATTTGTAGCTAGAGTTGCCTCAGCCGCAGATGAACAAGCCTGAATTCCGCCACTGTCGGATTCAGGATATAACGGTCTGCATAGATAATCCCTACACAAACAGCTAGTTGAGCGCTGTATATGCAAAACTGTGCGTGTAGGCAAATGTGGCGGCTGAATAGGCCGCTTGACGTGCCTACACGCACAGTGCAGAGGTGCGTGGATTCGTGTGTTACTTGATGACCTTCAGCCACTGCTCCTTGGCGGCTTTCTCCGCTTCCAGCGCCTTGAGCTTCTTCGGGTCGCTCTCCGCCTCGATCTGCGCGGTCAAGTCCGCGAGCTGACTGGTCAGCTGCACCTCGAAGCTCGACTTGCGTGCGTCTGCCTCGGGATCGGACTGCTTCCACGCGGCATCCTCGACGGACTTGATCTGCTTGTCGACCTTGTCGAGACGGCTTTCGATACGGTGGACATCATCGCGCGGCACATAGCCGATCAGATCCCATTCCTCCTGAATCTTCGCCAAAGACTGACGTGCCTGCTTCGCGGATTCCTCGTCCTTGACCGGCAGCAGCGCCTCGGCCTTCACCAGCAGCGCCTCCTTCTTGACGAGGTTGTCCTTCTCGTTGCTGGACATTTCGTCGCGATCGGCCTGTCGTGCGTTGAAGAAGGTATCGGCTGCGGCGCGGAAACGAGTCCAGAGCGCATCGTCCTCGTTTCGTCCTGCACGGCCAGCGGCCTTCCATCGATCCATCAGGGCATTGAACTCGTGCGAGGTCGTTCCCCAGTCGGTCGAACCCTGGATGGACTCGGCTTCCTTGATGATTGCTTCCTTGAGCTGTTTGGCTTTGGACTGCTCGGCATCCCTGTTCTGGGCCCACTTCCTTCTCGCCTGGTTGAACTCGGTGCGGGCGGATGAGAAGCGCTTCCATAGCGCGTCGGCCTCGCCTTTTTCGATTCTTACGGAGCTGCGCTGATGCTGCTGCCACTGGTCGAAGAGTGAACGGAACTTGTCTGCCGTAGAGCGCCAGTTGGTGCCCTCCGAAAGCGAAGCGGCAAGATTCTCGGCCTTCTCGACAATCACGGTGCGTTCCGCGATGGCCTTTGCCATGGCCTCTTTGCGTGCGGCCGCGAGTGCCTGCTTCTTCTCTGCGGCCTGGTGCTGCAAAGATTCGAGTGCGGATTGCAATGCGGCGATATCGCCGACCACCGGGGGCTCCTTGACGTCTTCCTTCAGACTCTTCAGCGACTCGTCGATTTCATGGGCTTTGATTTCGCTGCTTTTCAGACGTGTCTCGAAAAGATCGAACTTCGCTTTCAGGTCGAGGTAACGGTGGGCATACAGATCGAGCGCCTCGGTGCCCTGCGCGTTCGGGAACTGCCCGACGATGCGCTCGTTGCCGTTTTCGTTGACGAATACATTGCCCTGATCGTCGACTCTGCCGAAGGTTTTTGCCGCGTCCACATCATCCTGCGAATATGTGCTCTGCTGGACAGGAGCCGCGACCTGAGGGGTCTTCCTGGCAAGTGCCGCAGGCGAAGGGACGTGGGCCTTCTGCGTGGATGCACCGGGTTTGGGCGTCGATGACGGGGCCGCCGGAGCAGTCTGGGCGCTGTCGCCCGCGTTATCAGGCGAAACGGTCTGCCCTTGAGCGGATACGGTGTTCTCGGGTGTTGTGGCAGTCTCGTCGGCCATGGCCAGCTCCTTAGCTTGTGTGATAGAGGGGTTGGGGCCACACCGTGAGGTATTTTCCGCAACCTCACCTATTATATGGAACCGTGGCTAAAGGTGCATCATTATCAGGATTTCCAGAATGGCTCCCCTCCGAACGAGTGGTGGAGCAACACGTCATCGATACCGTTCGCAAGGTTTTTGAACTCAACGGATACCTTGGAATCGAGACGCGAGCAGTGGAGCAGGGCTCTAGCCTGCTCAAAAAGGGTGAGACCAGCAAGGAGATTTATCTGCTCAGCAGACTCCAGGAAGTCGGCTCGGAAAACGACACGCCGGTGGAGGATCGTATCGGTCTGCATTTCGATTTGACGGTTCCTCTGAGTCGTTATGTCGTCGAGCATTCGGGTGCGTTGACCTTCCCCTTCAAGCGTTGGCAGATTCAGAAGGTGTGGAGAGGGGAACGTCCTCAGGAGGGTCGTTTCCGTGAATTCGTGCAGGCCGACATCGACGTGGTCGGCAATGGGGAACTGCCCGAGCACTACGAAGTGGAACTGCCGCTGGTGATGGTTTCGGTGATGGAGGAGCTCCGCGCCTTCGGTATGCCCAAGGCGACTGTTCATGCCAATAACCGCAAGCTCTCCGAAGGCTTCTACCGTGGGCTTGGCCTGGATGACATCGAGGGTGTGCTGCGCGAGGTGGACAAACTCGACAAAATCGGCCCCGAAGAAGTGACGAAGCTTTTGGTGCAGGAATGCGGTGCCAATGAGTCCCAAGCCGAGGCATGCCTTGCCCTGGCCGGTCTGACGGCGTCCGACGGCAACGGTCTGAGGGCCGGTTTCGCAGCGCTGTGCGAGCGTTTCGGCATAGAAAAGGACGGCGAGGCCTTCGCGCTCGCACAAGAGGGTCTGTCGACATTGGCGATGATCGTCGACGAGGCGGCGAAGATCAGGCCTGGCGCGGTGATCGCCGATCTGAAGATCGCACGCGGCCTCGATTACTACACTGGCTCGGTATACGAGACCTTCATCGACGGGGCCCCTTCGCTCGGTTCCGTGTGCTCGGGCGGTCGTTATGACAACCTTGCGACGCAGGGCAATCGTCGGTATCCGGGGGTCGGGCTGTCCATCGGATTGTCTCGTCTGGTGTCGTATATGTTGCACACTGCCGGGGCGACGGCTTCCAGAGTCTCTCCGGCGGCCGTTCTGGTGGCAGTGTGGGACGAGTCCTCCCGTTCGGTGAGCAACGGCATCGCGGCGCAGCTGCGCAAACGTGGCATTCCGGCCGACGTGGCTCCGACCGCGGCGAAGCTCGGCAAGCAGATTCGGTATGCGGATCATCTGGGCATCCCCTATGTGTGGTTCCCCTCGGACAACACCGACGACGGCGAAAGCGCGGAGGGTGCGGCCTCGTCGCAACACGCCGGTGGCGACGAGGTGAAGAACATCATCACGGGGGAGCAGCAGGCGGCGGATTGCCTGTCGTGGTTGCCGGATACCGTGTATGCCCAGCAAAGCGTGCAGATTGAGGACAAGGCGCAAGCCTGACATCATGCATGAAGGAAGCTATCAGGAACAGCAAACCTTGCGAGTGAATAGAGGGATAATGAGCCACTCGGCTTATAGAACGCATTACGCCACAGAGGTCAGTGAGGCCGAAATCGGCAACACCGTCACGGTTTCGGGTTGGGTGGATCGCCGACGCGACCATGGCGGAGTCGCCTTCATCGATTTGCGCGATATGACCGGTCTGGTCCAGGTCGTCATCTACGACGAAGAGGTCGCGCGTCCTCTGCGCAGCGAATACGTGGTGCAGGTGGTCGGTGAGGTCCGTGCGCGTCCTGACGGCAATGAGAACACCCATCTGGCAACCGGCAAAATCGAGATCGTGGCCCAGAAGGTCACCATTCTTTCCAAGTCCGATGCATTGCCGTTCCAGGTGTCCACCGCTCTCGAGAACGAGTCCGAGAACAAGCTGCCCGGCGAGGACGTCCGTCTGCGCTACCGCTATCTTGATTTGCGTCGTCCCTCGATGCAGCGTTCGATTCGTCTGCGCGCCAAGATGTCCAAAGCGGCGCGTGCGGCTCTCGACGATATGGACTTCTGCGAGATAGAGACGCCGACGCTGATCAAGTCCACGCCGGAAGGTGCCCGAGACTTCCTGGTTCCGGCACGCCTGGTTCCTGGTTCCTGGTATGCCCTGCCGCAGTCCCCTCAGCTGCTCAAGCAGCTGCTGATGGTGGGCGGTATCGAGAAGTACTACCAGATCGCCCGTTGCTACCGTGACGAGGACTTCCGTGCTGACCGCCAACCTGAATTCACTCAGCTCGACATCGAAATGAGCTATGCGTCGCAGGATGACGTGATGGCCATGGCGGAGAAGGTCATCGCTTCGGTCTGGCAGTCGGCGGGCTATGAGGTGCAGTTGCCGTTGCCGCGCATCACCTGGCATGAGGCGATGGACAAGTACGGTTCCGACAAGCCGGACCTGCGTTTCGGCAACGAGATCGTGGAACTGACCGACTATTTCAAGGACACGCCGTTCCGGGTGTTCCAGGCCCCCTATGTTGGCGCCGTCGTATACAGCGGAGGGGCTTCTCTGCCACGCCGCCAGTTCGATGCATGGCAGGAGTGGGCCAAGCAGCGCGGTGCCAAGGGACTTGCCTACGTGCAGTTCACCGAAGACGGCGAACTCAAGGGTCCTGTCGCCAAGAACCTTTCCGATGCGGAGCGCGAGGGGCTCAAGGCAGCCACGCATGCGAAGGACGGGGACGCTGTGTTCTTCGCCGCTGGAGCTCGCGAGTCCTCGCAGTTGCTGCTGGGCGCGGTGCGCGTGGAGATCGCCAGCAGGCAGGGCCTGCTGAAGTCGGACGAGTTCGCTCTGACCTGGGTGGTTGACTTCCCGCTGTTCAAGCCGACCGATGACCCCGATGACGACGATGTGGCCGTCGGGCATTCCAAGTGGACGTCAATGCATCATCCTTTCACCATGCCAAGTGCTGACTGGATCGACCGTTTCGATCAGGACCCCGAGCATGCCATGAGCGATTCCTACGACATCGTGTGCAACGGTGAGGAGATGGGCGGCGGTTCGGTTCGTATCCACCGTGACGACATCCAGGATCGTGTGCTCAAGGTTCTCGGTATCGCACCCGAGGAGGCCAAGGAGAAGTTCGGCTTCCTGCTCGAAGCGTTCAAATACGGTGCACCGCCTCACGCCGGCATCGCCTTCGGCTGGGACAGAACCGCGCAGATACTCGCGGGCGTGGATTCCATCAGGGACGTCATCGCCTTCCCGAAGTCCGGCGGCGGTCAGGATGCGCTCACCGGCGCCCCGGCGCCGATCTCCGAAGATCAGCGCAAGGAGACGGGGGTCGATTACGATCCCGAGGAAGACGAGTAGTCTTTCGTTGCGGGTCCGGTGGAACAAGTCGGACTGAGATGGTCGCTGAGGGTGTCGGTGCGAGGTGCGCATCGACACCCTTTCGATATTGTTGCTCCCAATGACGTGGACTCCTCGTTTGTGTAGGGATTTACGCAGGTACATGAGGTATATGGGGAACTACGACCCCGGAATTCCGCCACTCGCAGAGCGTGGGACGTCGTGGTCTCCCAGGAATCCCTACACAAACGCAGTCTATGGGCTTACCAGCCGCGTTCGCGTGGCGGTTGTGGCGTTTTCGACCGGTCCGATGCCGTTCATCGTGAGTATGACCAGGGTGCAGGATGGGAGAGTTCTGAATACGTCAACCGGAAATAATCATAAGATGCAATGAATAACAGCATAATTTACGAAATTGTTCAATGCTTGCGGTAAATTCTTCATGTCACTGCATTTGACTGATTATGTGGAGGATAGATGGCCATTCAGCTCGCATCAATGAGATTGTCGCGCACCGCGATGATGACACCCCGCTCGGGTATACGCAACGTGTTCGATGAGGCAGGCAAAATCGACGACGTGATTTCCCTTGCCATCGGAGAACCGAGTCACACGGCCGCCGCAGGGGTTGCCAAAGCGGGCGAATATGCCATAGAAGCGGGGGACACCCATTACACGGATGTGCTCGGCAGCGACGAGTTCCGAGAGCGCGCCGCCGATTACGAGCGGACGGCCAGGGATCTGGTCTACGACCCGGAGACGGAGATTTGTGCGGTTCCGGGTGCAACCTATGGTCTGTTCCTGAGTATGAGGGTTCTGCTCGATCCGGGTGACGAGGTCATCGTCTGCACCCCGGCTTTCCCTGCTTACGACGCGCAGATACTGCTGTGCGGTGCGACACCCGTACACGTGCAGCTCAAGCCCGAGCATCAGATGCATTACGCGGCCGAGGACATTCAAGAGGCCATCACACCCCGTACAAGGGCCATCATCCTCAATTCGCCCGGAAACCCCTCCGGCGCCGTGACTTCGTATGAGGAACTTGCCGAGGTCGCGCAGCTGTGCATCGAGAACAACCTATGGGCGGTCTCCGACGAGGTCTACCACCCCTTCGTCTATGAGGAGTCTATGCGCAGCGCTCCCAGCATCGCATCGGTTCCCGGTATGCACGACCGTACCGTCGTCGTGGAAAGCATGTCGAAGTCCTTCGGCATGACCGGATGGCGCATAGGCTATCTGCTGGCTCCGGAGGATTTCATCGAGAGAGCTTCGGAAATCGCCGAATCCTTGCACTCCTCCGTCAACACGCCGGCCTTGAGAGCCGCTACGCAGGCACTGTCGCATCCCCATCAGGATATCGTGTCCCGGAGGGCGGATGCCATGACGAAAAGAGCTTTGGTCCTCGAAGGTCTGAAGGATTCCTCGAAGCTGTCCACGGTCAAGCCGGAAGGCGCGCTCTACGTTCTCATCGACGTCAGTGCGACCGGACTGAGCGACGAGGAATTCAGCGAAGGGCTGTTGCGTGAAACCCATGTGGCCGTAGTGCCCGGAGCGGCGTTCGGCGATATGACGGGACGTTTCGTCAGAGTGTCCTATGCGGGTGAGGGCGAGGAGATCGAGGAGGGAATTCGTCGTATGAAGAGCTTCGCGCAATCCCTGTGACGGTAGGGAGACGCGGTCGGGGCGGGTGTGCTCTTCATATGCCAAGAGCCGTTGTGTTGCAAGACGATTGACCGATAAGGCGGGCATGGGCTACGGGTGGTCCGTGTCCGGGATGTTTCGCCAACGATGTCACCATTCATCGAGTCACGACGCTGGTTGGGTAGCATGGGTGTATGGACGATAGCAGGAATGCGGCGGCGAAGCAGCGTGAACTGGATGCTGCCGATCATCAGATACTCAACGCGCTGGTCGCTGACGGGCAAAGTACGCTCTCGCAGCTCTCGCAATCCATTGGGCTGTCCGTTTCAGCAGTGCAGTCCCGTATTCAGAAAATGGAACGCTTGGGTGTGGTCAAGCAGTATCGTGCGATTGTGGACTACGAGAAGGTCGGACTCGGCATTGCGGCCTATATCGCCGTCACGCCACTCGATTATTCCGAAGAGGACTCAATTCCCACGAAGCTGCGAGGTATAGACGGCATCGTGTCATGCTATTCCGTGGCGGGTGCACCGAGTTTCATGCTCTTCGTCAGGGTCTCCTCGCCAAGGGCGCTCGAAAACCTCCTGACGCTGATTCATCAGACGGTCCCCGTCGCCACGCAAACCACAATCGTGCTCCAGCCGTATTTCGAGGGCGAGGAACCGGAGATTGGCAATGCCGCCCGAGTCTGAAACCGGTGCCATAAGCTGCGGATTCTGCAGCGGCTACAGATAAGGTGATGAGCGCATCCACGTATCTGCCCGAGCACGGCGGATGCCCGGTACTGAAGAGTTGGACGTATCGTTGGGGAATGTCGGGAGTCGATGGTTGGGAGAGTGCATCATATGACGAAACATCGGGAGAATCGTTCTGCGGACCGGGAACATACGGATCACCTGCTTCAGGAGATCGATGAGCAGGAGCATGCGAGAGCAACCGGAAATCTGCATCATCAGGCACAGGTGCAACTGCATTCGATGGTGAAGAGGTCCAAGGAACTGAGCTCCATCTGGAAAAGCGACCCGGAAGAGTTGCTGCGTTTTCGCCAGGGGATGCGTCTGACCGAAATCGACACGTCGTCCACCCCCGGATTTCCGGGCAACAAGGCCGATGGTCGAAGGTTCATCGATCTGAGCTCGGAAGACCTCATGAGCCTTCAGCACTTGCTCTACGCCAACGGTGCCGTGGGATCGAAACGAAGACTGCTGCTGATGTTGCAGGGTATGGATGCCTCGGGCAAAGGCGGAATCGTCAAGCATGTGTTCAGCCAGGTCAACCCTATGGGTATTCACTATCATGGGTTCGGCGCGCCGACCGCCTTGGAATTGCAGCATGATTTTCTATGGAGGGTGAGACGCGAACTGCCCAAGGCCGGATGGATGGCGGTCTTTGACCGTTCTCAGTATGAGGATATCGTGATGCCGCGTATATTCGGCACCTACCCTGAATCCGTCTGGCGTGGTCGCTACCAGACGGTCCGTGATTTCGAACAGCATCTGGTCGATGACGGTTGCGCGGTGATCAAGGTGTTCCTGGCCACGAGCAAGGAGGCGCAACGCAAGCGTTTCCTCAAGAGGCTGGACGACCCGACCAAGCATTGGAAATTCGCGGAAAGCGATTTGGATGCTCGTGATCGCTGGCCTGAATACATGGATGCGTGGCAGGAGGTGTTCGAGGAGACCTCGACGCCGGATGCTCCATGGTATGTGGTCCCTGCCGATAGGCGCTGGTATTCGCGGGCCGTGGTTTCCGAATTGTTGCGTTCACGGTTGCAGGGCATGCAGCTGCAGTGGCCGAAAGCCAGCTTCGACCTCAACGAGGCCCGACGTAGACTCAAGGCCAAGAGTTCAGAGGCTTGAGCTGGATAACTGCACTAAAAGGACAGCAATTCGGTAAGAATTTCTCGGAAATGCTGTCCTTTTAGTGCAGTTATCGTGTTGTGCTCTGGTATGAGCGGGTCATCGGGCGCTCAGCGAAGGAGCAGCCAAACGGAGGTGTCCTGCGGAAGTCGACCGTTGTGGAGCGGGCCGGATGAAAGCAGCACATCCCCTTGCGGAAGGGCTATGTCGTGGTCGCTGAAGTTGGTGATATTCGTCCATCCGTTGGCACGGCGATAGGCGATAGCACCTCCGGCCTGTCCGTCCGCACCATCGTGCGAGCTTGAAGGGCGGTCGAAGTCCTCGAGCCATGTCAATGCGGCGTCGGAGGTCTGATGCTCATGTCGCAGTTCCAGAGCCTTGCGATACAGCGACAACATGGAATTATCGTCGGATTCCTCAGTGTCGACCGCATAGCGGGCGAACCAGTCGGGTTGCGGTAGATGAGGCTCTGCGCTTACGGTTTTCCCGTCGGAGCCTTTTCTCGGCGAGAAGCCGAAGGACCCTTTCCCGGTCTGCTCGTCGATATGGCCGAACCGTGAAATGCTTCCTGCGGAAGAGCTCTGCCCCCCGATGACCGGAGCATCGTCCGCCACCCATGGCAGGGGGACGCGGCATCCGTCGCGGCCCTTGACCAAGTCCGTGCGTGAGGTGCCCTGTGCTTCGGGGTCCTCCAAACGTTCCCAGGGAATGTCGGGAACTTCGGGAAGGCCGAGCTCCTCACCCTGATAGATGTACGTCGACCCGGGCAGGGCGAGCTCGAGCAGAATCGCGGCCCTGGCCCTGCGTGTGCCGAGTTCGCGATCCTCGATGTAGGAGTTGCCGTTGCGCAGCAGCCAATCGGTGGCGATTCTGTGATGCTGTCGTGCTGGCACCTGGGGCAGACCATAGCGTGATACGTGGCGCGGCACGTCATGGTTGCTCATCACCCATGTGGATGTCGAGCCGGAGCGTTCGGCCTGGGCGATGCCGTCCTCGATGGCCTCGTGAAGTTCGTCGCGCACCCAGTTCTTCTTCGCGAATTCGAAGTTGAAGATCTGGCCGAGTTCGTCGGGGCTGGAATACAGATACTGCCGCTTGGGGTTCACCCAAGCTTCCGCCACGGCGAAGCGTGGGGGTTGGTATTCGTTGAAGACCTTGCGCCATTCGCGGTAGATCTCATGAACGTCGTCGCGGTCATAGAGCGGGTGGCTGCCGTCGTCGGGGAGGGTGTCGTTGTTGATGCTCCAACGATCGAGGTCGTCGCGGTCCAGATCCTTCGCCAGGCCGTGTGCGACGTCGATGCGGAATCCATCGGCGCCGTGGTCGCTCCAGAAACGCAGCGTGGTCAGGAAGTCCTCGCGGATTTCGGGATTCTTCCAGTTGAAGTCGGGCTGCTCCTTGGCGAACATGTGCAGGTACCACTGACCGTCGGCCACTCTCGTCCACGCAGGGGAGCCGAAGCTGCTGATCCACTGCGTCGGGGGAAGCTCTCCATGTTCGCCACGGCCGTTGCGGAAGATGTAGCGCTCGCGGGCAGGGGAGCCCGGCTCTGACTTCAGTGCCTCCTGGAACCACGGATGCTGGTCGGAGGAATGGTTGGGGACGATGTCGACAACCACCTTGATGCCTTGCTCGTGAGCGGATCTGGCCAACTCGTCGAAGTCCGACATCGTGCCGAGTTTAGGGTCGACGTTGCGATAGTCGGCGACATCGTATCCGCCGTCGGCGAGTTCGGAAGGGTAGAACGGCGAGAGCCAGACGGCGTCCACGCCAAGTTGCTTCAGATAGGTGATTTTGCTGGTGATGCCTGCGATGTCGCCGAGCCCCGAACCGGTGGTGTCTTTGAAGGATCTCGGATAGATCTGATAGACGACGGCCTGCTTCCACCATTCCTCCGAGTGCTGTTCGGAGATGAAGGTTCCTGTCATGCTGGCGGTCTGATGTGCTGTTGGCATCGTATTCTCCTCATTGACAATCGTTGCGTGTTGAGGGGTGACGTTCGAACGGAAACTCCTCGTGTACCACTGTATAATAGCGCTTGCACAAAGAAGTGCAAAGAGGTGTGTTGAACGTTATTATCACTTGAATGATGATTGTAAATGCGCTTGCAGAATGATGAATGGATATGATGAATACCGAAGGCTTGCCGAATAGGTTCGCCCAAACGCGCAAAGGGGGAAGACATGGCGAGATTGACCATTCATGACGTGGCCATCGAGGCCGGGGTGTCCGACTCCACGGTGTCACGGGCCCTGCGAGGGTTGGACAGAGTCGATCCCGGTACCAGGATGCGTGTGGAAGAGGCGGCGAAACGACTGCACTTCACCTTTTCGCGTAATGCGTCGTCGCTGGCCTCTGGTCGGACGATGCGCGTCACCCTGTTGTTTGCCGGAGCCGTCAACACATGGTTCAACTCTTCGGTGATGCAAGGGGCCTACGAGGTTCTGGCCCCTGCGGGATATGACATCGTGCCCTTGATAACGCCGGACAAGCAATCTCAGGATCGGTATTTCGAGATGCTGCCGGGAAACCGGAACGCGGATGCCATCATCGTCACATCCTTCGATCTCGACAAGGACAAGCTGCGTTTGCTCGAAGGTCTGACGATGCCGACGATTGGGCTCGATTCGCGTACTCAGGACGGATATGACGCTTCGGTAAGGCTGGACGCGCGGCAGGCCATGATGGAGGCGGTGCAACTGCTGCATTCCCTGGGGCATCAGCGTTTGGGATATGTGCAGCAAGCATCCATGCATGAATTTGCGTTCAGCGTGAAAAGCAGGTCCGAATCATTTCTGACTGCTGCTAAGACCTGCGGCTACCGGCAACGGGACCTGGTGATGCTTGGCGAAGGGGTGCGCGGCGACGGCTATTCCTTCGAGGATGCGGTGTCCACCGCTGCGGCCTCGTTGCTGTCCACGCCTGATAGACCTACGGCATTATGCGTCGAAACCGACGAATTCGCCGTGGCGCTGATAGCCCGGCTTCGTCGCTTCGGCGTCAGAGTTCCTGAGGACATGACCGTCATCGGTTTCGATGACAGTGGCATCGCACCGGTCGCAGATTTGACGACCATCCACCAAGACCCGGTGCACATGGCCAGACTCGCCGCAACCCAGGCCATAGCGCTGATGAATCATCTCAGAATGGAGCAGCCCCATACGCTCGTCGGGACCAGACTCATTCTCCGGGGCACCTCGGCTCCTGCTCCGAGCGTGCAACGATGAGCACCGGCATATGAGGTGTCGATGCCCGAGGCCGTATGAGACCGGCAGGGGATAGACTGCACACAGAGGATGAGCGAGACTTCGTGCTCGCTGGCAAAGCATGGAATGGGCGAATCGCAATGCCGACCGCAAGGCCTGCCCCTTCCATATAGGACGGCACAGAAATGGAGTCTGCTGGATTGAGCGACGAACAGCACAGCGGTAAGGATACGACGGATGAAGGAAAGGACCTTTCCCTGTCGGATATGATTCCCGACTCCGGCGCAGAGGCCAGGAACCTCAGCGCCGACGACATCTATGAACGCTTCTTCACATGGGTCCAATCGCGCGGCATCACTCCGTGGTCTCATCAAGAGGAAGCCATGCTCAGTCTGCTTTCGGGCGATCACGTGGTGCTCAATACCCCGACGGGATCGGGGAAGTGGCTGGTGGCTCTCGGAATGCATTTCGCAGCCATGTGCACGGGCAGGGTCTCGTATTACACCGCACCAATCAAAGCGTTGGTAAGCGAGAAATTCTTCGACCTGGTACGCGTGTTCGGCAGGGAGAACGTCGGCATGATCACCGGGGACACCCATATCAACACCGATGCGCCTATTATCTGCTGCACGGCGGAAATTCTGGCCAATCAGGCCTTGCGCGAGGGTGATAGGGCCAACGTCGCCTGTGTCGCCATGGATGAGTTCCACTACTACGGCGACCCCGAACGCGGCTGGGCATGGCAGGTCCCCCTGCTGACGCTGCATAAGACACAATTCCTGCTGATGTCCGCTACCTTGGGCGATGTCGACAATATCGCTTCGTCGCTTGAGAAGAGCACGGGTAGCGACGTCGATGTCATCGCCGATGCGCCGCGTCCGGTCCCATTGAGCTACGAATATGTGGAGACCGCACTTCCTGCAACCATCGAACTGCTGATACGCCATGAGGACGCACCGATATATATCGTGCATTTCGCGCAGGATGCCGCATTGGAGACCGCCCAGGCCTTATCGAACACGGGCATATCGGATAAAGGGCAGCGCGAGCGCATCAAGGAGGCCATGGCGGGCACACGCTTCACCACGGCTTTCGGGCGAATCCTCCAACGACTGCTGCGTACAGGCGTCGGTGTCCATCATGCCGGGATGCTGCCCAGATACCGCCGTCTCGTCGAACAGCTCGCCCAACAGGGATTGCTGCCTGTGATATGCGGAACCGACACTTTGGGTGTGGGCATCAATGTGCCTATTCACACGGTGGTGCTGACGGGTCTGACCAAATTCGACGGTCACAGGATGAGAAGGCTGAAATCGCGTGAATTTCATCAGATAGCCGGTCGTGCAGGGCGTATGGGCTTTGATACGCAGGGTCTGGTGATCGCCGAGGCTCCGGAATACGAGATCGAGAACGCCAGAGCCGTGGCCAAGGCCGGGAATGACCCGAAGAAACTGAAACGGGTCAAACGCAAAAAGGCCCCTGAAGGTTTTGTCACATGGAATGCCGCGACATTCGACAAGTTAATTCACGCGGAACCGGAAACCTTGGTACCTCATCTGAACATCACCCATTCGATGGTGCTCAGCGAGGTGACTCAAGGCGGCGACGCCCGCGCCCGGATCAGCGAGCTTATCGATGATTCCCAGCAGACCCCTTCCCAGAAGGAACACCTGCATGAACGCGCTGACGAGATATTCACCACCTTGCTCGACGGCGAGGTCATCGACGTCGAAGAGCTTGACGACGGATCTTCCGACTATTTCATGAACATCGAGATTCCCGACGACTTCGCCCTGGACCAGCCATTGTCGCCCTTCCTGCTGGCGGCTTTGGAACTGCTTGACCGGCAGTCGCCGAGTTATGCGCTCGATGTGATCTCGATGGTGGAGGCCACCTTGGACGATCCGCGCCAGGTGTTGCGTGCACAGGAACGACAGGCGAAGGATGCGGCCGTATCGGAGATGAAGGCCGATGGCATCGAATATGAGGAACGTATGGAACGGCTCGCCGACATCACCTATCCAAAACCTTTGGAGGAGATGCTCGACGCCGCGTTCACGCAATACAGGGCCGATGTTCCCTGGGCGAACGATTACTGGCTGAGTCCCAAATCGGTGGTCAGGGACATGGTGGAGACCGCCTCCGACTTCACCGGATACATCGCCAGATATGGCATCTCGCGTTCCGAAGGGACCTTGCTGCGCTATCTTTCGGACGCCTACCGTGCATTGAGCCGCACGGTGCCTCAGGACAAGCGCGACGAGCAGCTCGACGACATCATCTCCTGGCTCAGACTCCTGGTGCGTTCCGTGGATTCGAGCCTGGTGGATGAATGGGAGTCCGCAGGCAACGAGGGCGACGGCGAGGCCTTGCACACGGCGCCTCCCCAGCAGCAACAGGTGCTTGCCGATCCGCGTGGCATGGAAGTGCTGGTGCGTAACGCCCTGTTCCATAGGGTGCAGTTGATGGCTTTCGACAAAGCCGGGCAGCTCGGCGATCTCGACGGGCAATGGGGGTATCCGGTGCACCGCTGGGAGGATACTCTTGACGACCTCTACGAGGCGCACGAGGAAATCAACATTGACGCCGCTGCAAGGAGCAGGGATTTCATCACCATCGACCGCTCTGACGAGAACAACGAGCATGTCTGGCGTGTGAGGCAGATTCTCGATGATGTGGAAGGCGAACACGATTGGGGCATCGCCGGAACCGTCGATCTCGACGCCACGCAGGACTGTGGCGAGGTGATATTCCTGGACTACCGCGTGGGCCCGATGGAGACCCTGATGGAAATAGCCCGTCAAGGGGCTTGACGGCGGCGGGAGCTTTCCTCGGCCAGAGCGTAGGGTTCTGCGGTCGGCACCGCAGGCGCGTGCCGTGTCTATCAGGTCATGCTTGTGCCCGGCAAGGCGCTCGCCGTGAGAGGATGCGGTGTTGCTATCATTAGAACGGATGTTCGAATACTGGGTTCGATGGTGATGGCAGGCCATGCTTCACAAGTCTTGCCGGTTTTCGGGCAGCACGAGAAATGGGCTTTGGAAAACGATGGGCGTAAGGTACTGAGGTACCTGCAGGAGGTTCTATGGTAGACGATTTATTCGGTACGGCCGATGCACCTGATGACCATACCCTGCCGTTGGCCGTCAGGATGCGTCCGACATCCTTGGATGAGGTGCTGGGGCAGGCAAAGGTGCTGAGTGAAGGCTCGCCGTTGCGAAGACTGGCCTCCCAGCGCTCGAGTCAGTCGCTTACGGCCCCGAGCTCAGTGATTCTCTTCGGACCTCCGGGAGTCGGGAAAACCACCTTGGCGTATATCGTCGCCAGACAATCCGGCAGAGTGTTCGAAGAGCTCTCCGCCGTGACTTCCGGCGTAAAGGATGTGCGAGACGTGTTGCAGCGAGCACACGACCGCCTGGTCACTGAAGGCAAGGAAACGGTGCTGTTCATCGACGAGGTCCACCGCTTTTCGAAATCACAGCAGGATGCCCTGCTGCCCAGTGTGGAGAACCGTGATGTGACCTTCATCGCCGCCACCACGGAAAACCCCAGTTTTTCGGTTATCTCTCCACTGCTTTCCCGCTCGGTCGTCGTAAAGCTCGAAGCGCTCGAAGCGCAGGACCTGAAAGTGCTGCTGGGGCGCGCCCTTCACGACGCGCGTGGTCTGGCCGACGAGGTCAAAGCCGACGATGCCGCCATAGACGAGATTATCCGTCTCGCAGGCGGCGACGCGAGAAAGTCGCTGACGATACTCGAAGCGGCTGCAGGTGCGCTGACCGGCGACAAGACCCGTAAAAAAGGTGCGCGCAAAGCGATTATCACACCCGATGTGGTGTCCAAGGTCATGGACATCGCCACGGTTCGGTATGACCGTCAAGGCGATGACCATTACGATGTGGCCAGCGCATTCATCAAATCCATGCGAGGTTCGGACGTCGATGCGGCCCTGCACTACCTGGCCAGGATGCTGCGTGCGGGGGAAGACCCTCGTTTCATCGCCAGACGCATCATCATCGCCTCTGCGGAGGAAGTGGGGATGGCTGCACCGCAGATACTGCAGACCACCGTGGCCGCTGCGCAGGCCGTGGCGCTGGTCGGGATGCCTGAAGCGAGAATCATTCTTTCCGAGGCCGTGATCGCCGTGGCGACGGCACCGAAGTCCAATGCCAGCTACATGGCCATCAATCAGGCGCTCGCTGATGTTGATGCCGGATTGATTGGTCAGGTCCCGCTTCATCTGCGCAACGCACCGACCGCACTGATGAAGGCTTGGGGAAATCACGAAGGATACCAGTATGCGCACGATGCGCCGGGGGCGGTCGCATCACAGCAGTACATGCCCGACGAGCTGGAGGGCCGGCAGTACTACACTCCAAACGACCGCGGATATGAACGCGAGATAGGGCCGAGGCTCGAACGCATCCGCGAGGTCCTGCACCAGGACAAGGACGAAGGATGATTTCCGTGGTAGGGGATTGCTGCATGGCCGATTGTGCATGACTCTTCGCGCATGCAGCCGTATGCGTACGCCTGTGCGGCATCTGGTCAATCATCCATAGAGCTGCTGTGCGGTCTGCAGTGGTGCACGACGATATGATGCTGGTATGGCGTATATAGCGACTTTCGACGTGGGAACCACGGCGGTCAAAGCGGTTCTGGTGTCGGTGTGCGACGATGTTGACGCTGCGGTGAGTACTTCGGGTGCCGGACTGAGTGGCATCGTGGCATCCGCGAGCGTTGCTCTGCAAAATCCCGATGTGGGTGTCGAAGGCCGTGAACAGCATCCCGAAGACTGGTGGAAGTGCTTTCTTGAGGCATGGCATCTGGTGCTGGAGCAGGCTTATCCCGAGGTGCAGTCCAAGGATGTGAGCGGCATCGTGCTCAGTGGTCAGATGCAGGACCTGATTCTGGTGGATACCGACGGCAGACCGCTCCGACCGGCGATACTCTATTCGGACGGACGCGCGGACGAAGAGTCGGCTATGCTGGCGGAACGGTATGGAGAGCGGAGTTTCCGCAGTGTCGTGGGCAACCGATGCGAAGGGTCCCTGCCTTTGCCGAAACTCATGTGGGTCAAGGCGCATGAGCCTGAGATATTCGCACGTACGGCCCATGTGCTCTTCGACGCCAAGGATTACATCATCAGCCGTTTGACCGGGGTCTATATCGGTGATGTGACGGCTTGCTCGACGTCAGGCGCGATGAACATTCACACCAGACAATGGGATGCCGCGCTGTTGGAGGCCGCCGGGGTGGGAATGGGGATATTCCCCGATCTGCATGTTCCGCAGGACCAGGTCGGGAGCGTTGATCGCGACATTTCGGCAGTCACATCCTTTGCGCCCGGGACCGCCGTATACGCAGGCATCGGTGATGCTGGAGCCACCACATTGGCCAGCGGCGTCAGCCATGCCGGGCAATACAACATCAATATCGGGACTTCGGGCTGGATCGCCGGAATCTCACAGGAACCGCTTATCGATGTGCCGGGTGTGGCGAATCTGGCGTGCTCGACTCCAGGCGGTTTCATCAATGGGGTTCCGTTCCTGAACGCCGGTAATATTCACCGCTGGGCGGCTCGCACTTTCGCCGCAGGCGGGGGAAAACCGGATGTCCAGGACGGTGCGTGCGGTCAGGACACTCTGCACGGTGAGGACCGATACCGGCGCATGTCCGAATTGTTGGCGGGCAGCGTGCCGGGGAGTCACGGAGTGCTCTGTCTTCCCTATTTCGCAGGGGAGCGTTTCCCCGTCGTAGATACCGCCATCAGAGGGTCTTTCGTGGGTCTCGGATTGGAAAGCACACTGTCGGACATGGTGCGTGCAAGTCTTGAAGGCGTCGCGTTCTCGCTGCGTCAAGGTATGGAGCGCTTCGATGGTGACATCGATGAAATCACGCTCATAGGCGGAGGAGCCCGCGAAGAGCTTTGGTGCCAGATTCTCGCCGATGTTCTTGGTCATGATATCGAGGTGTTCGACAATGCCGAGTTCATGCCCGCGGTCGCTCTGGCGTACTTGGTGCAGTGGCCGGAAAGGCGAGGGCTGACCGATGCATCTGCCGATGACGAGACGTTTGATTTCAACGGGCTGATGACGGAGCTTCGCAGATTGCGCAGCAGCCGCATCGTCACGACGCATGCGGCCGATGCCGGCATCTATGAGCGGGCGTATGCGGACTTCCGCAAGCTATACCCCGCGCTGAGTAGTATCCGTTGACGTATGGGTACGGGTGGGCGACGGCATACGTCGACTCGCTAACCGGCAATGTTTTGGGCAGAGGGGGAGTGCGATGATTTCGGGTATGGCGGCCTCATTGTTGCCGATGATTTTCGGGATTGCCATAGGTTTTGGCCTGCCGATTCAGACGGCGATAAACTCTCAGCTCCGCAAGGTGCTGCGTTCCCCGTTCAAGGCATCGCTCGTCTCATTCATCGTCGGCACCCTGGTGCTGTGGCTCATCGTCACCTTCGCAGAAGGAGGCAGCTATCTCCCCGAAGGTTTCGTGGCCGCTGAACCGTGGTGGATCTGGCTGGGCGGCGTGCTGGGCGTATTGTTCCTGACCGGCAACATTCTCCTCTTTCCCAAGCTCGGAGCCGTTCAGACGGTGGTGATGCCGATTTTGGGGCAGATTATCGCCAGCAACATCATAGATATGGAAGGCTGGTTCGGGCTGACGGCGCATCCGATGACCGGCATGCGGGCTTTTGGCATACTGCTTGCCATCGTCGGCATTGTTTTCGCGGTGGTTCTGCCTGATTTCCGTCCCGCGGGAGTCACCTCGACACAAGGCATAACTGCACGCGGCAATAAGAACAATCCGCAGCCTTCCACGCGTCGACCTTGGCTCTGGCAGGTCGTCGGAATCATCCTGGGCGCCATCAGCGCAGGGCAGACCGCAATCAACGGTCATCTGGGCAGTGAATTGGGGTCCGCCACCCTCGCGTCCTTCATATCCTTCATCATCGGCCTGCTGCTGTTGACCGTTATCGTCGTGCTCCAGGAGGCCTTGGGCTACGCCAGACTCCGGGGCCGACGCCAACGGACTTCACGGAACGCAACGGTGCACGGTAAAGAAAGTCCTGTGGAATTCGATACGGCTGCAACAGCTCGTCCTGGCGTCCGATGGTTAACGCTTATGGGAAAAACCCCATGGTGGACGTGGGTCGGAGGACTGCTCGGGGCGCTCTTCGTATTCGGGAACTCGTATCTGGCTCCGGTCCTGGGGACAGGACTCACGGTGGTGATTGTGCTGCTGGGTCAGATATGCGGTGGGCTGGCCGTGGACCGGTTCGGGCTGCTTCACGCACCCAAGCGTGCCGTCACGGCAATGCAGATGCTGGGAGTAGCAGTGCTCTTGGCAGGAGCCATCATCGTCAGATTATTCTGACGTCGTAATGCAATAACTGCACTACAAGGACAGCTTTTGCGAGAATTGTTTGCCACATTGCTGTCCTAGTAGTGCAGTTATCTCACCCAAGGTGTTATTCGCGCACCAATCTGATTTTTGTGACCTTCTCGTCATGCGTCTCGCGGTAGATTACGCATCTGTTGCCGATGACCTGCACAACCTGCGCGCGAAGGCGGTCCGCAAGGTGTTGAGCAGCGTCCTTTGCGTCAAGTCCCGACCCGTCGAGAACCGTGCATTTGACCAACTCGTGCTTTTCCAGGGTTTCATCGGCCTGGGCATACGCGGCATCCGAAAGATCGTTCTTACCTACGATGATCAGAGGATTGAGGTGGTTGGCCAACGCGCGCAACTGCTTGATCTGTTTCTTGCTCAGTGCCATAAGATTGATGGTTCTCTTTCCGATGCGGCACCTTGGTGCCCTAGGTAATGGAGTTTCTTCAACTCCTAGCATACTGGTTTCAGGTGGATGCGATTCCACAGTGTCATTTCGGACAGTGCCATTTGGACAGTGCGATTCCACAGTGACCTTCTGGACAGTGCCGTTTCGGACAGTGCCGTTTCAGGCTTTGCCGTTTCGGGCATTGTCCTGCCGCTGCTGGTATTTCGGTCTCTCCTGCTGATGTGTTCAGTCGGCAATGGATGCATCGATGCCGTTGCTGACGGCACGCTCAAGCCATGGTTCGTCGACGATGGGAATCTGATACGCTCGCGCTTTGCGTGCCTTGGTCGATTCGGTGTCCGGGTCGGCTGCGACAAGCACCCTCGTGGCCTTCGTAACAGCCGCTTGAGGAGCAATACCGAGCGCCCTGAGTATCTCCTCCCATTCACTGCGTCTTCTGGACATGCTGCCGGTCAGCGCGAGACGATCGCCTTCCGCAAGCGTCAAGCGATGATAGGCGTTGGCGGCATGGTCAACCGCATGGGTGATGACGGGTATGGCGCTTGTCAGGTGCTCATTCGTGTCGATTCTTGTGGCTTGTTCGATGACGCTCGGACGAACGGACAGCGCCTGTCCGATCTTCGCCAGCGCATCCAGGTCATCTTTCGCTGGTACGCCATCCTCCCACAGGGCCTGGGCGACTTCGAGCACATACGACTCATGGATGCGTGCGCATTGGTGCTGACTGAGCCTGAGTTCACAGGACAAATTGGCGAGAGCGATGCTGTCATGCTCCGAGAGCCGCCCGTTCGTCAATGAGGCATTCAACAGCCGGGTGTAGCTTGACACGGTTTCTGAGCTTGCTTCGACCGGTGAATCTTCGGGGCATCGTCGTGCAATCAATGCGCTCAGACCGTGCTCGACGGAGGAGTGGAGCGTGCCGCCAAGCATGGATTCCTGAGCCTCGGATGGCGATTCGTGGCTTCGGCGGGGAAGCCAGGCTCGTTCCTCTTCCCGGATGTCCGGCCAGATGCTTTCCGCAGCATCCTGCATGCTGCGCGACCATGCATCCCATCCCGGGTCTTCCGCGAGAAAGATGCCCAACAGCTCCGCGGTGGCTTGGGCATCGCTCAGGGCGCTGTGGGCGTCGGCATTGTCGATTCCGCACATTGCACAGCACTTAGCCAGAGCGCCGACGCCGAGTATCCTTCGGGCAAGTTTCAGCGTGCATACGGTATTGACATCGTTAACGGGGATGCGATACCCGAGTCGTGCATATTCATTGGCAAGGAACGATGAGTCGAAGGCGGCGTTGTGGGCCACGAATACCCGGTGCTCGAGCAGCTTGGCGAATCGGCGGGCGATTCTGGCAAAGTCCGGGGCATGCATAAGTTCTGCGGCATTGATGTGGTGCAGGGACTGCAAGCCGAGGTCGCGTTCAACATGAATCAAGGTCTCGGCCTGGTCCTCTATAGTACCGTCAGGAGCGACCTGGACGATGCCTACCTCTATCGCGCGATCACCTCGAGCCGCACTGAGACCGGTGGTCTCGAAATCCACGACGGCGAATCCACTGCTAGTGCCCATGCAACCATTATGGCTCAGCGTATGTTCAAATTCATGGATTCACTCCCTGTTCATACTGTCCAGCGTTGCCCTTACCTTATGTTCTTGCAAGACACGGGAGCTGGAAAGCTGAGAGGGAGACGACAGTCTCCGACCGTTGAACGTGACACGGCTAATACCGTCGAACGAAGTCAATGCCTATCTTGGTATTCCTCTTTCTCGTGATACCCGGTCCTGCGCTGAACACCGGCTGCAGGGCATTTATCAGAGGAGAGCAATGTCTGCACAACATACCAACGCTTCGACGCTGTCGAAGCCTGACTATCGGTGGCGACCCATCGACATCACCATCGCATCGGTCATAGCCGTAGCTTCGGGATTGGTGTTCTGGGTCTTCGATTTTGTGGTTACCGCACCTTCCGCCCTGCTTGCGGGCGTCGTCCCGGGGCTGGAGGGCATACTCAGCGGGTTCTGGTATTTTGCGGGCGTTATCGCCGCGCTGATTATCCGCAAACCCGGCGCCGCGCTCTACGCCGAACTGGTTGGCGCCGTGCTGGAGATGCTGCTCGGCAATCAGTGGGGATTCGCGGGCTCGATTGTCGCAGGGCTAGTTCAAGGAGCGTTCACCGAACTGGCATTTCTGATATTGCTGTACAGGCGTTGGGATATCTGGTCAGCGGTCTTCGCGGGGGTGTTGACCGGGATAGCAGGCTCGGTGTTCTCCTTCTTCACCACGTATGCAGGCGTGCGCATCACCGGTAGCTTCGCGCTGGTGAATATCATCACGAACGCCATCTCCGGTGCGGTTATTTCGGGCGCATTGATGTGGGTGCTGTATATCGGCATCGCCAAAACAGGAGCGTTGAGTCGTTTCGCATCCGGTCGTGCCGTCACCGGAACCGTGTAACAGCCGAATCGGACTGTGCATCCAGGAACGCAGCGCCGACGGGTGTGTTGAGCACCACTCGGCACTGCGTTTCTGAATCACTCGAAGGGATAGCGCAGTCCCCAGATGCCTCGTATCTCATCCATCATGCGCATGATTCTCAAGGTGTCGCTGTGGGGCATCTCACTGCATTCGGTGGCGCCGTCACGTATTGCCTGAGCCGCAGAGGCGACCTCGTACTCGTATCCGGTGAGTTGCGGAGGTATCGGATAATCGCCTACAACCTCATACCCCGGTCCGTACACCACGATGGAGGAAATGTCGTTGACGTTCTGGCAGACCAGCACACCCTTGGTTCCCCATATGCACCCGGTGCGATCCGATTGGCCCAGCATCGAACTGGTGGCCACGGCCATTATGCCGTCATCATAGAACAAGGTGGTGGAGCTCTGTGCGTCGACACCGGTGCTGTATGGCTGGTATGCGCTGGCGATTCTTGAGGGTTCCCTGCCCTGCAGGGCCATATCAAGGAAGTTCAATGGGTACACACCCACGTCGAGCAGTGCGCCTCCGGCGAGTTCAGGATCGACGAGCCTGGCGTTGGCGGTGATGGGGTAGCCCAGGTTGGCGCTTGCCGAGGTCACCTCGCCGATGGTTCCCGAGTCGATGATGTCGTTGATGATGCCGCGGGAGGGCATGTATCTGGTCCAGATGGCCTCGGTGCACAGCAGACCCTTCGACTCGGACAGGGAGAACACTTCCTCAGCCTGAGCGGCGTTTGCCGTGAAGGATTTCTCGACCAGAAGATGTTTGCCCGCCTCCAGACACATCAGTGCCTGCTCGGCATGCATGCTATGCGGGGTGGCGATATACACCAGGTCGACATCCGGGTCCGCGACCATATCCTCGTACGAACCGTAGGAGACGGGGAATCCGTACCGTTCGGCGAAGCCGCGCGCTCGCTCGCCGTCCCTGGCCGCAACGGCATAGGGGTTGATGAGCCCCCGGTATCGTTCGTCGGATTTCATGGCGAGCAATGTTCGCGCCATGGTGTTGGCTATGCCGCCTGCGCCGAGAATGGCGACATTGACCGTCTTGTTTGCTTGAGTGCCGTGTGGATGTGGTGTTGGTGAATTCATTGCTGTTCCCCCTATGGGCATCATCGGCCACTGCGTATGCACCGTCTTGACGCCCTTCGCTGTGTTCGAATGCGTGGTGCATGACGGTATTTGTGTGCCGGTCGGTCTGAGAGGTCCGCACTCCGTATTCGTCGTTGAGCAGGTGACACCTCAGTTGGTCTTGTTCTCAGCTTAGCGTCCGACGAGTGATATCGGAGGTCTGAGTATGCTCTTCCGCCTCAGGAGGAGTGACTATCTGTCGGTAGAGGCTGTTCAGACGTTCCTGCCGGTGCTTCCGGTCCAATTCGCATTCCCAGACCACGAGCACTTTCCATCCGGCTTCCCGCAGCTCACGTTGTTGTTGCACATCTCGTTCCTTGTTGCGCATGAGTTTCTTCGTCCAGAATTCGACATTGGATTTTGGCGTGGACGACTTCGCGCATTGGTCATGCGCATGCCAGAAGCAGCCATTGACGAAGATGATGGTATGCCAACGCGGCAGCACCACATCCGGATGCCCGGGATACCGGTTGTCGTTTTTACGGAATCTCAGGCCTTTGGAGAAGAGAAAGCTTCGTACAAGACGCTCAATTCCGGTATCCTTCCCACGGATGCGTGACATGGTATAGCTTCTGGTGCCTTTTGCATACCTGTTGCGGGCCTTGATGGTGGTGTTCATCGTGCCCTAGGATACTCCCGCTCTCTTATTGACGATGCAAACAGAACACCCCCGAATCGACGGTCAGGAGCGCGGCATATGCACTTACAGCCAGTCGTCATCAGGGGCGTTGTTCTCAGTAGGGTTTGTTCAGGCGATGTCGATGGTTTCTATCATCACGGGTTCAAGCGGGACGTCCGAGGAATCCGTGGCCACCGCGTCCAGAGCATCGACGACCTTGCGTGAGTCGGTATCGGCGACTTCGCCGAAAATGGTGTGGTGGCCATTGAGCCAGGGCGTGGGCACGGAGGTGATGAAGAACTGTGAGCCGTTCGTGCCGTGAACCGCACCTGTGCGTGGGTCGCGACGCAGACCGGCGTTGGCCATCGCGAAGAGATATGGCTTGTCGAATTTCAGTGAAGGGTCGATTTCATCGTCGAAGTTGTAGCCCGGGCCGCCGGTTCCCGTGCCTAGAGGGCAACCGCCTTGAATCATGAAGTCTTTGATGATGCGGTGGAAGGTCAGCCCGTTATAGAAGGGCTCGTTGCTTTCCTCGCCGGTGAAGGGGTCGGTCCATGCTTTGCTGCCGTTGGCCAGGCCGATGAAGTTGGCCACGGTCTCAGGAGCCTTGTCGTCGAAGAGATTGATACGGATATCACCTGCTGAGGTGTGCATGATAGCTGTTGTCATACCACTCAGTCTGTCACGCTTGGCAGACCACTGTGTGGCCGGGGCTGTGATAACTGTAATGCCAGAGATAACTGCACTAAAAGGACAGCTTTTTTGAACGAAATAACGAAAATTGCTGTCCTTTTAGTGCAGTTATCTCCGCTGAAGGCGTTGCTGGGTGAAGTCGGGATGAACATTGCATGAAGCGCAATGTACCGGGGCGTGCCTGAGGGATTCAAGGTTTAGAACGGAAGTGCCCCCGAATTTCACCGATACGTCTGCTCGTGGGGATACGGCACACGTTCTCGAGGGTTTGATGAATCATGAACACAGTTGGAGAACACATGAAGAGAGCTTTGAAACTTGTTTCAGCGTCCGCGTTGGCCTTGGCTACCCTGGTGCCAGCAACGGCTGCACAGGCTGCGACAAGCTACACCTCAGACAGCAATAAACCGAATGTCGTCACACTGCTAGGGGAATACAACAATTGGTGGACGCCAAAGGCGAACGCCAACAATGCGAGCGGTGACGTATACCGCGGAAATGTCAGCGACGCAGGGAAGAGCGTGCTGTCAAAGAACGATGAACTCACGGAAAGCATCAACAACGCCACGGCGAGCGACAAGGCGACCGTGGATGGCACGCACACCCAGGCACAACGTGCCCTGATTGACGCCGACCAGAATGCCAAGGAAACCTATGCGGATGCCCTTGGCCCGATTCTGAGCAAATTCCTCACCACCGGTCTGAGCGACGGCTCATTGCCTAAGACGAATAACTTGTTGTTTACCAACAGCGCCACGGTGACCACGTATCTCGGCACGGGGGCTGCAAAACAGTATTTCAATTTCCCGCGCCCGTTCTTCACCGTCGCCTCCGATACACAGAACCGTTCCATGAACGGCGACAACAACCTCAATGGGCTCAAGGCCGAACTCAACATCAGCCGCATTCCTGACTGGACCGACAGCAGCACCGGTACGACGCATGGCGCCAACTATGCCAGCATGTTCGGTGCACCATCACAGGCCTTCCCCTCGGGCCACACCACCTATGCCTATTCTTCAGGCATAGGTCTGGCGACGCTGCTGCCTGAATTGGGCACTGAAATCGTTACCAGGGCTTCCGAAGCCGGCAATAACCGCATTGCCCTCGGAGTGCATTATCCGCTCGATGTGATGGGTGGACGCATCAACGGCGAGGCGGCCAATACGGCACGCTGGTCGGATGAAAGCTTCCGCAACGACCAACTGCTGCCCGCACGAGACGAGCTGGTCAACTACATGACCGCCCAGTGCAAGGCCGCAGGGTATGGCGATACCCTCCAAGCCTGCATCGACAAGACCGGGGCGAATGCGAAGGCCGGCTATACCAATACCTTCACGGATGCCGTTTCAACCAAGCCGGTCACGGACCGGGCCTCGGCAATCACCGCCTACACGTCGCGAATGACCTACGGATTCACGCAGACGAGCGCATCAGGCAAGGCGGCAGTCGTGCCCGAAGGTTCAGAGAACCTCCTGCTGACGGCGTTCCCGACACTCACCGATGCCCAGCGCAAAGCCATCCTCGCCGCAAGTGAAATTGATTCCGGTTACCCCTTCGACTCGTCGTCGAATGGTTATGAGCGGCTCAATCTCGCCAAGGCGTACAGCGCCAAGGTCACGTTGAGCGCGGACAAGCAGAACATTCTCTCCATCACCTTCGGCAACAGCAAACCTTCGGTCAGTGTGTCAAGCACTGATGCGATAACCGGTTTGCTCGCCGATTTCGGCACCTATTGGAAGGCCGGAGTGGGCGTTACCGATGAAGGCAAGAGCGTGCTGAAGCATGATGACGATCTGACCGTCTCCATCAACAACAAGGCCGCCACGGAAACCGCCTCCGGTACCAACGACCAGCAGGCAAGAGCGGTCGTCGACGCCGAGATGAACTCAGAGAAGACCCTGCATGATGCTCTGGGAACCGTCATAGGAGGATATTACGAGGATGGCGTCAATAACGGCTCGTTGGAGAAGACCTCGGATTATCTCGACGATATGAGCGCTTCGGCCAGCACGGGCAAGGCCAAGACCGCCTTCTCGCATCCTCGTCCCTATGTGGACCGCGTGAACTACAACGGCACCACGCTCAATCTCAACGGACTGCAGCAGACCTTGGGCATCAAGAAGGTGGCGGCTTATGAAGAGCAGGGGCAGTACAACGGTCTAGCAGCGTCAGGTTCGTTCCCATCAGGGCACACCACCTTCGCCTTCACTCAGGGTGCAGGTCTGGCCAGCATACTGCCGGAATTCGGTACGCAAATCATGACCAGGGTCTCGGAGGCGGGCAACAACCGCATCGTGCTCGGCGTGCATTACCCGCTCGACATCATGGGCGGTCATATCGCAGGTCAGTATGGTGTCGCCACCGCGTTGGGAGACGAGGACACCCGCTCCGAGGCCAACTCGGCACGTGAGGAACTGGTCAACTACCTGACTTCCCGTTGCAAGGCCGATGGCTACGGCGACACTTTGGAAGCCTGCATCACGGCAACGGATGCCAAGGGTTCCAAGGGGTATCAGAACGTCTTCATCGACAACGTCTCGACGAAAGCGGTCTCTGGCACGACATCCGAGATTGCCGCCTACACATCGCGTATGACCTATGGCTTCGCCCAGACCGGCAAAGCGGGACAGGCGGCGGTCGTGCCCGATGCCGCGGTCAACCTGCTTCGGGATGTTCCCGGGTACGGCACACTTACGGATGCGCAACTCAAAGAGGTGCTGGCAATGACGGAAATCGATTCGGGATACCCCCTCGATGCGTCAAGCGAAGGCTGGGGACGAATCAACCTTGCCGCCGCGTACAGCTCGAAAGTCACCTTGAATACCAAGGGTGACATCATCGCCGTGACCACCGGTCAGAATGTCGCCTCGGTGGAGACGCAAAGCGACGCTCCGACCAAGCCCGACACGAACAACGGCAAGTCGGACACACCCGCTCCTTCCGCCACAACGAAGGACAAGGGTGCCGCCGATACCACCGCCGCCAAGAAGAACGGCGCCCTGGCGACCACCGGTGCACAAAGCTCCGGCATCATCGTCGCCTTCGTGGTGCTTCTCTCTGGAGCCGTGCTCACCTTGGTGCTTCGTAAGCGCGTGCGCTGAACGCTGCATTGAGTACCACCCATAAGCGGGGGTTCGGGCATTTGCCCTGGCCCCCGCTTCGTATGTGGCACAGTTGGATGCAGGGAGCCGCCTTCCTTCATGCGAAGTCACTCTTCCCGGGATTGCCGATGGCATCGGAATTCGTTTTGCGCAAGTCCGCATACATCCGATTCGCCTTCTATGCCGCTCTGTGAAAGTCTGCCGCCACCACCGTCCTCATCTGAGATGTATTGCTTCCACTGCCGAAACTTTGCGCTTTGCGGCGAAGCTCAGGATTCGAGGTCTACAGTGGATGCAGTTCATGCAGGGAGTTGTCGAAACCAATGCCGGGCGATTCGACGGATTTGGGATTCAGCGACTGACGGAGTCGACTGCAGGGAATTCATCGAGGAATTACCGGAAGAGGGCAGCGCAATGGCAAAGGCGTACATGATCGGCGCAGGAATCGGCAATCTGGCGGCGGCGGCATATCTTATTCGTGACGGGTATTGGAGAGGCGGCCAGGTCACCATTCTGGGGCTTGACGACCACGGTGCCAACGATGGGAACGACGTAGAGGAATTCACCCGTGAATACGGCCTTTCCGAAGTTCATCGCAGACAGGGCTTCGTCAATCGTGGCGGACGGATGCTCAACGAGGAGACCTACGAGAATCTCTGGGACCTGTTCTCATCCATTCCATCCCTGGATACGCCGGGGCTGAGCGTCACCGAGGAGATTCTCCGTTTCGACCATGCGCACCCGACCCATGATGTCGGCAGACTCATCGACTCCTTCCAAGGCATCCGCAACAAGGGCGATGCGAATGATTACAGCCATATGCAATTCAACAACCGTGACCGCATGCTGCTGAGCAAGCTGATGCTGATGCCCGAATCCGACGAGCGACAGTTGAACGATGTCAGCATCGAGCAATGGTTCGCCACCAGTCCGCACATCTTCCGTACCAACTTCTGGTACATGTGGGAGACCACCTTCGCCTTCAAGAAGAGCAGTTCGGCCATGGAACTGCGCCGCTACATGAACCGTATGATTCTGGAATTCAGCCGAATCAACACGCTCGAAGGAGTGACACGCACCCCCTACAACCAGTACGAGAGTCTGATTCTGCCTCTGCGGGCATGGCTCGAAGACAAAGGCGTGCACTTCATCAACAACACGATGGTGACGGAGTTCGTGTTCAAGGACTCTGCGTTGCGCGATGAGATTCAGGTGACGGGGCTGAAATACCGCATCGTGGCCGGAGAACGGCAGGGTGAGGAGGGCGTGATTGACGTCGCGCCAGAGGACTTGGTATTCGACACGAATGGTTCCATCACCGACAGCGCATCCCTGGGCGATCTGGACACGCCAATCGAGGAGGATATGCGCTATGCGCCCAGTGCGGCCTTGTGGAAGCAGGCAGCCGAGCATTTCTATGATCTCGGGCACCCAGATAAGTTCTTCGGCGACCGTTCCCAGAGCGAATGGACCAGTTTCACGGTCACCACGAATTCGCATCTGCTGATTAACGAGATTGCCGCCATCACCCAGCAGCGGCCGGGCAATGCTCTGAACACCTTCATCGACAGTCCTGAACTGCTCTCATTGGTGGTGCACCACCAGCCGCACTATAAGGCACAGCAAGAGAATGAAGGCGTTTTCTGGGGATATGCATTGAATCCTCGTGAAAGCGGAGTGTTTGTCAAGAAGCCCTTCATCGAAATGACCGGCAGGGAAATGCTGGAAGAAACGCTGTCATTGCTGGCGCAGGCGGATACCCGGGCTTCGGGAATCGCTCAAAGACACGATGAGATTATGCAATCCATCGTCAATGTCGTTCCCGCGCATATGCCATATGCCAGCGCACTGTTCAATCAGCGTTCCGTGGTCGATAGGCCTCTGGTCGTTCCTCGTCATTCCAGGAACCTCGCCTTCATCAGCCAATTCGCGCATCTGCCTTTCGATATGGTGTTTACCGAGCAGTACTCGATTCGTTGTGCTCAGGTGGCGGTGTATCGCTTCCTGGGGATTCCCAGCGACAGATTGACTCCTCTGCATCATTATGAGAAGAATCCGAAGGTGTTGCTGTCAGCCACGAAAACGATGTTCAGATAGGATTCGCGCGCAGGCAAGCGCTGAATGGTTCGATTCGTGCTCGCCAAAGGCACGAATCCTCATGCGATGACGTTTGTGTAGGGATTTTCTCGAAGAATCCATCTATCCGCTTTCCTTGAACGTTGAACTTTCAATGTTCAAGGAAACTCATTCGAGGAGGATGCAGGCAAATCCCTACACAACCGCAGGTGTGGCGGCTATAGAACGTGAAAATGCCGCAGCGCGTTGAGGATGCCGTCGTCATCGACTTCCGTGGTGATGTAGTCAGCTGACGCTTTGGCGTTGGGGGTGGCACCGCCCATGGCCACACCTATACCGGCGAAGGCCAGCATATCGGCATCGTTGCCGCCATCTCCAAAAGCGATGGTTTCTTTCGCTTCGAGCCCAAGATGGTCAATGAAACACCGGATGCCCCGCGATTTCCCACCTTCTGCGGGAATCAGATCGGTGAAGGCCCGATGCCAGCGCACCCCTTTGGTATGCGGCAGCTTGCTGACTATCTCCTGCTCCTGCTCGATATGGATGAAGGGACTCATCTGGTAGGTGGGGTGTTCCAATGCTCGTTGCACCGTGTCCACCTGAACGTCGGGCGCGCTTTTGCCGAGCACGGACCATGCGTCACGCAGTGTTTTGTTGTCCTGATTGAAATAGGTGTAATCCACTTCCGCGAAACTGCTTACCAGCGTGGGATGGTTCTTGAGATAGTCGATGAAAAGGCCGATGTCTTCCTTGTCCAGGGTGAGTTCGTCTTTGAATCCGCTGGCGTCATAGCAATATTGCCCGTTCAAAGTGATGTAGCCATCGAAATCCACTGGAATCATCCGCTGTGCGGCATGAAGTTGCGAAGGTGCTCTGCCGGTGCATATGAAAATCTTCACGCCTTTGGCCTTGAGATCACCAAGCGCGGTTACCGTCGAATCCGGCACCGAATGAGTATTGAAACTGGTGAGCGTACCGTCAATATCGAAGAATGCCGCCTTGACTGGTGCTGTGGTGTTGGATTGAGCGCACATGTCTCATGCTCCTTGGATCGACGTTGTCCCTTCGCCTTCCGAGACTATCAGCTGACGCCTACGGAAGGTCCGTGGATGCGCGCAGCCCAGCTAACTGGGCGCGCCATGCGCTAGGTGCGTCTTCGCGTTCTTGGCGGTTACTCGCCTCGCCTGTGTGAAGCGCATTGCGCTCCATGTTCCACCGCTCGGCTGCGTGGTCGCGCTGCCACGGGATATTTCCGGCAGGTAGAGTCTAGGTAACGTGCAGACGAGTCCGTCTGCTTTGCGGTGATGGTTCATGCAGATGTTCCATAGACAAGTGAATCCTGTGAGCAGGGGAGAGATGTATGAGTGGTCAAGAGAGCGAACATTCCGGTGTGAACGCCGATTCCACGGGTGATGTCAGTGAGCTGCTGACAATCCGCAGGTATCTGCACCAGCATCCCGAGTTGGCGTTCAAGGAGTACGAAACCAGTGCATTCCTGAGACAGGAGTTGGTGGACCACGGTATTGCGGTGCGTGATATCAACCTTGACAGCGGTGTGTTCGCCCGCATCACCGGTGAACGGCAGGGGCCTCACATCGCGTTGCGCGCGGACATCGACGGTCTGCCGGTGTTCGAGGAATCGGAGTATTCCTGCCATTCCCTGAACAGGGGCTACATGCATGCCTGCGGACATGATATTCATATGACCGCACTGCTGGGTGCCGCCTTTGAACTCCAGAAGATGAGGGAATCCTTGCGCGGAACCGTAGACCTGATATTCCAGCCTGCGGAGGAGGTGGGGAAAGGAGCGCAGGCGGTGATGAAGGCGGGTGCGATCGAAGGGGTGCAGGCCATTGCCGGAATCCACAACAATCCCGATTACCTTCCGGGTCAGATTGCCATAGGCGCCGAAGCGATGATGGCCGGTTGCGCGCGCTTTGCGGTCAGACTCCATGCCGAAGGCACCCATGCCGGTTATCCGCACAAGGGAACAGGTCCTATGGAGGCGATGGCGACGATGATGCTCTCCACGCAGACCATCGTGAGCAGGAACGCCTCGCCCTTCCACTCCGCTGTGCTGTCCATCACGGAGGTTCATGGGGGAAGCGTGTGGAATGTTGTTCCCGCTGAAGCTGGATTCATGGGCACCGCCAGATTCTTCAGTGAGGAGGACCGGGTGCTGCTGCGCGATCGTCTGCGTGCGCAGATTGCCGGCATCGGCGCAGGATATGGCATCGAGGCGGATGTCGAATGGGAGGATGTCAGCAATCCTCTTATCGGTGACCAGCATCTGAGCGCTATGGTCGCAGACCATGTCGGAGAGTATGCCTCGCTGCAGAGGATTCAGCCCAGTATGGCAGGTGAGGATTTCTCGGATTACGCCCATGCGATTCCCGCGGTGTTCGCATTCATAGGCTCCAACGGGAGGCCCGGGCATCATAACCTTCACAGCCCCAAATTCCTAGGCCTGGATGAATGTCTGCCGACCGCAGTGCGTTTCTATGTCTCCACGGCGAAGCTGCTGCTGCAGCACCTGGGCTGAATCGAGGGGCGCACTCCTGCGGAGCATGCCGGACAGGCGGCTTTGGCCTTCGGGCTTAGGATGGATTCATGACAAGCAGCGAAAGCACATCAGCAGCATCACCCTCCACAGGCCTTCTTTTCGGGTTGGCGCAGATCGACACCTGTGTCGGAGACCTGAAAGGCAACGCCGCCAAGGTGCTTGAGCAAAGCGGTATAGCCGCTGAGCGGGGAGCGCAGGTGGTGGTGTTCCCGGAAATGACGTTGACGGGGTACCCCATCGAGGACCTCGCTTTCCGCGCCACTTTCCGCAAGGCTGCATGGCAGACGGCGAATGACTTGGCGAAGCGTCTGCAGCAGGAAGGCCTTGCCGATCTTTTCGTGGTGGTTGGCACGGTCGGTACCGATCGTGAGCACGACCGTCCGAGAAATCGTCTCGTGGTGTTGCATGACGGCGTGGTGTGGGCCGGTTACGACAAGCACTTCCTGCCTAATTACGGCGTGTTCGACGAATTCAGAATCTTCACGCCGGGGGAGCGCAGCGTCGTTCTGGAGATTCATGGCGTCCGAGTCGGTCTGGCGATATGCGAGGACATATGGCAGGATGGCGGGCCGGTCGCCGAGCTGGCGAAACAGCATATCGACGTGCTGCTGACCATCAACGGTTCACCCTATGAAGAAGGCAAAGGCCATGTGCGGCAGGAGCTGGCCGCCCGACGAGCCGTCGAGGTCAACGCGCCAGTCATCTACCTCAATCAGGTCGGAGGGCAGGATGACCTGGTATTCGACGGTGGCAGCTTCGTGGTCGACCGCGACGGCCAATTGCTGGAACGTTCCCCAAGTTTCCGCGAGGATCTGAGTTTCTGGCAATTGACCTTTGAAGATGGCGACGACGGCAGGCGTCGCCTGGATGCGACGGTCTCTACCAGCAGCCCGGCTCTAGACCCCGATGAGGAAGTGTATAGGGCGTGCGTCCTCGGGCTGAAGGACTACATGGCCAAAAACCACTTCACAGGCGTTTGCCTTGGGCTCTCCGGCGGCATCGACTCTGCGCTGGTGGCCGCCATGGCGGCCGATGCCTGCGGTGGCGAGCACATCTGGGGCATTTCGATGCCGAGCATGTATTCTTCTCTCGGTTCCAAGGATGACGCGGCGGATTTGGCGAAGAATCTCGGAGCCAGGTATGAGATTCAGCCGGTCGAACCGCTGTTCAAGGCGTACCAGCAGCAGCTTCATCTGGAAGGTGTGGCGGCCGAGAATCTTCAGGCGAGGATTCGAGGCGTCATCGTTATGGCCTATTCCAATGCCAAGGGTCTGCTGGCGCTTGCCACCGGCAACAAGTCTGAACTGGCATGCGGGTATTCGACGATTTACGGCGATGCGGTCGGTGGTTATGCGCCCATCAAGGATTTGCTCAAGGTCAGGGTGTGGGACTTGGCGCGGTGGCGGAACCGCAGGGCCGAGGAGCTCGGTGAGCAGCCGCCGATTCCGGTCAATTCCATCACGAAGCCGCCGAGTGCGGAGTTGCGGCCGGGGCAGCAGGATTCGGATTCCTTGCCGGAATACGAGCTGCTGGACCAGGTGCTCGCCGCATACATCGAGCACGCGCACGGTAGGGCGGACCTGCTTAAGGATGGTTTCGACCCCGAAACGGTGGATACGGTGATGCGTTTGGTGGATCGTGCGGAGTGGAAGCGTCGTCAGTATCCGATGGGGCCCAAAGTCACGGCTCTTGCCTTCGGCAGGGATAGAAGGCTGCCGGTGACCAACGCCTTCCGCGAATGAACGACCTGCTACATGCGTTGTCGTGAAGATGGCGGATAACTGCGCTACAAGGACAGCTTTTCCGAAGAATATGCACCGATTTACTGTCCTTGTAGCGCAGTTATCTCATAGGATGACCGATTAAGGAGGAGTTATGAGCAACAACAGCAAGCAGTGGTATTTCAATACGGTGACGGAACAGCCGGAGCTTGGCCCGCAATCGCCAATCAGCCAGCGCATGGGCCCGTATGCAAGCGAGGAGGATGCCCGGAACGCATGGAAGATCGTCGCTCAGCGCAACAAGGAGTGGGAGGAGCAGGACACCAAGTGGAAGAACGCCAAATAATACACAATGTTCGTATGCGGTCCGCTGAATGTGATGTAGCTCACTATTAACTGTCAGAGCTTGCCCAGCTCTGCTCTGTACAATTGTTCATTACAGCGACGTGACGGAGCGTCTACTGAAAAAAATACCAAGGAGTGTCTATGACAGCAGTTGAATCTACAGCCGTCTCGCAGGATGATCTCAAGGCCAAGGCATGGGAGAGTTTTTCCGCGGGAAACTGGCAGAATGATATAGACGTTCGAGACTTTATCCAGAAGAATTACACCCCTTACGACGGTGACGAATCCTTCCTCGCTCCTGCGACCGAGAAGACGAAGTCCCTGTGGAACTACCTCGACGAGCACTATCTTGCCGTTGAGCGCAGGCAGCGCGTATATGACGTTGAGACCCATATCCCGGCCGACATCGATGCCTTTGCCGCAGGATACATTGACGGCAAGTCGGCGGGCGAAACACAGGATGACGTCATCGTAGGATTGCAGACCGATGTGCCATGCAAGCGTGCAATGATGCCGAACGGTGGTTGGCGCATGGTCGAGCAGGCCATCATCGAAGCTGGTAAAGAGCCCGACCAGGAAATCAAGAAAATCTTCACCCGCTACCGCAAGACCCATAACGACGGCGTGTTCGGAGTGTATACCCAGCGCATCAAGGTCGCCCGCCATAACAAGATTCTCACCGGACTGCCCGATGCCTATGGTCGCGGCCGCATCATCGGTGATTATCGCCGCGTTGCCCTCTACGGTGTGGATGCCCTGATCGCCTTCAAGAAGCGCGACAAGGATTCCGTGCCGTACCGCAACGATTTCACGGAGCCTGAAATCGAGCATTGGATTCGTTTCCGCGAGGAACATGACGAGCAGATCAAAGCCCTCAAGAAGCTTGCGAAACTCGGTCAGGAGTACGGCCTCGATTTGAGCCGTCCCGCACAGACCGCACAGGAAGCGGTTCAGTGGACCTACATGGGCTATCTGGCATCGGTCAAGAGCCAGGACGGCGCTGCAATGTCCATCGGTCGTCTGTCCGCCTTCTTCGACTGCTACTTCGAGCGTGACCTCAAGAGCGGTCTCATCACCGAGACGGACGCTCAGGAAATCATCGACAACATCGTGATGAAGCTGCGTATCGTGCGCTTCCTGCGTACCAAGGATTACGACAACATCTTCTCCGGCGACCCCTACTGGGCGACCTGGTCGGATGCCGGTTTCGGCGATGACGGACGTTCGATGGTCACCAAGACCTCCTTCCGTCTGCTGAACACCCTGACCCTTGAGCACCTCGGACCCGGGCCCGAGCCGAACATCACCATCTTCTGGGACCCGAAGCTGCCGGAAGGGTACAAGCGCTTCTGCGCTCGCATCTCCATCGACACCTCCGCGATTCAGTACGAATCCGACAAGGAGATTCGTGCTCACTGGGGTGACGATGCCGCCATAGCCTGCTGTGTCTCCCCGATGCGAGTGGGCAAGCAGATGCAGTTCTTCGCGGCTCGCGTGAACAGCGCCAAGGCGCTGCTGTACGCCATTAACGGCGGCTTCGACGAGATGACCGGTATGCGCGTCATCGACGAGGGCTACATCGAGCCGGTGACTCCGAACGAGGACGGCACCCTTGACTTCGAGAAGGTCAAGTCCAACTACGAGAAGGCTCTGCAGTGGTTGAGCGAGACCTACGTCCAGGCGCTGAACATCATCCATTACATGCATGACAAGTACGCCTATGAATCCATCGAGATGGCTCTGCACGACAAAGAGGTGTACCGCACGCTTGGTTGCGGCATGTCGGGCCTGTCGATTGCGGCGGATTCCCTGGCCGCCATCAAGTACGCCAAGGTCTACCCGATTTACAACAAGGACGCCAAGGGTACCGACGAGTTCTGCGAGAAGGGTGCCGACGATCTGATCGTCGGGTACAAGACCGTCGGTGAATTCCCCGTCTACGGCAACGATGATGATCGTGCCGACGAGCTGGCGAAGTGGGTTGTCAGCACGGTGATGAGCCAGGTCAAGCGCCTCCCGGTGTATCGCGGAGCCGTACCGACCCAGTCCATCCTTACGATCACCTCTAACGTCGAGTATGGTCACAACACCGGTTCCTTCCCATCCGGGCACAAGAAGGGCGAGCCATACGCTCCGGGCGCCAACCCGGAGAACGGCATGGATTCGCACGGCATGCTGCCTTCGATGTTCTCGGTCGGCAAGATCGACTACAACGATGCGCTTGACGGCATATCGTTGACCAACACCATCACTCCCGATGGATTGGGACGAGACGAGGACGAGCGCATCGGGAACCTGGTCGGCATTCTGGACGCAGGCAACGGCCATGGCCTGTACCACGCCAACATCAACGTGCTGCGCAAGGAGCAGCTTGAGGATGCAGTGGAGAATCCGGACAAATACCCGCATCTAACGGTTCGTGTGTCGGGGTATGCGGTGAACTTCGTCAAGCTGACCAAGGAACAGCAGCTCGACGTGATTTCCCGTACCTTCCACCAAGGTGCGGTAAGCGACTGACCTCTCGGGTCGGTGCAGTGCAGTAGCTGATTATCGTGCGGGGGCGGGGCCTTGGTCCCGTCCCCGCACACCATTGTGGAGGAGGACGTCGATGTCTCAGGTCATGGAATTCCATACGACCAAACCTCACATGCTCAAGGAATCCAAAGAATACCAGCGGCAGACGCTTATGGGCGGTCTGTCCGGCTTTGAGTCGCCGGTGGGCTTGGACAGGCGCGACAGGCTGCGTTCTCTCAAGGACGGCGATATCGGTTTCGTGCATTCGTGGGATATCAACACTTCCGTTGATGGACCGGGGACCCGCATGACGGTGTTCATGAGCGGATGTCCCTTGCGCTGCCAGTACTGCCAGAATCCCGATACGTGGAAGATGCGCGACGGTCAGCCGGTATACCTCAGCGCGATGATCAACAAAATCGACCGCTACAAGGATCTGTTCAAGGCGACGGGCGGTGGCATCACCTTCTCCGGTGGTGAGTCCATGATGCAGCCCGCATTCGTGTCGCGTGTGTTCCGCGCCGCCAAGGAGATGGGTGTGCACACATGCCTCGATACATCCGGCTTTTTGAACAGGAACTACACCGACGACATGATCAAAGACATTGATCTGTGCCTACTCGATGTCAAGTCCGGTGATGAAGACACCTACAAGGAGGTTACGGGTGGGGTTTTGCAGCCTACCATCGACTTCGGCAACCGGCTCTCCCGATTGGGTGTGAAAATCTGGGTGCGTTTCGTGCTGGTGCCGGGTCTGACCGATTCGGTCGAGAACGTCGAGAAGGTCGCGCAGATCTGCGAGCAGTTCGGTGATGTGGTGGAGCATATCGATGTGCTGGGATTTCACCAGTTGGGTCGTCCGAAGTGGCATGAGATGCGCATACCCTACCCGCTGGAGGATGCCAAAGGGCCCTCCGCCAAGCTCAAGCAGCGAGTCGTCCAGCAGTTCGAAAGCCACGGTTTTCTGGTGTATTGATGCATCCGTGTCGTTGATTTCCCGATTGTGTAGGGATTTACGAGTATTCCGAGGGGTGTTGTCAACGAAAAAGGCGCAATTCCAATGGACGTATGCCGCCGAGGGGCATTGTCTTATCAATAATCCCTACACAAACGGGTAAACCGGTGTCAGGGGCAACGATTTGTGGTGTCGTTGCGGGGGAAACGGCACTTTCTCACCTAGCCTTGAACCATGGCAGAGATTTATTCCATTCCCGTGCGTGACGTGGCCTTTCACACCCGTGAATCCGGCGAGGGCGAGCAGTCGATCTGCTCCTTGAGCCGACCTGCAGGTGTCCGCGACGAGTTGTGGTACGCCGTCGAGTCCGTGCATCACATGGTCAGAGTGGAATCCATCGACTACCAGGAGATTCAGGTACCTTCTTCCATGGCTGATGCGGGCATCGGCGTCGAGCTTTCGTGCAGAAAAGACGCATACGACCCATCGGCTCTCGATGGCCTTTCGTATTCGGAGGGCCTACGCGCCTCTCCCGTTTCGTCTGCGCATAAAAGCCAGAACACGGCGAGGTCTCGACTCGCAAGCCCCAGCGGTTGGATCATGGTGCTCTACTCCCATGTTCCGCTTGCGGAATGGGATTCTCAATGGCGCTGCGTGGGATTCTTCACCACCGAGATTGCCGCCCAGGAGCATGACTCGCTCACTGCGGACATGTTTCTGGACGATATGACCGCCCATCTCACCGAGGCGGAGCCGGACAGTGTGAGAGGCACCGTCACCTTGACTCAGAATCGGTCATTCGGCGCCATCGAGCAGGACAACGGCTGTGGTTGTGAGATACGGGTATCATGGACGCCTGCAGGGGTGACATCGCACGGTCTCGACGCAGGTCGACAAGTGCAGATGTGGGCCCGCTTCATCAGAGAGATGGCGTCCTAGACGCCGTACGGCAACGGATGGGCTGATGCCACTATGGCGATGCACGTCCGAATGCAAGGAGTCAGACGTATTGCTGAGTGAGTATCAGGAGCCCCGACTATTGGCCGAACCTCGTTCCGGGGTTCCTGAGGTCATTGACACGCCTACGGCTTATCTGGAGATGTGTCTGCGGTTCTCACAGGCGCAGGGTTCCGTAGCCGCAGACGCCGAACGGGCTTCGGGCTTCCGTTACGGTCATGAGGACTGGCTCGTGCAGTTCAAACGAGAGGGTGCGGGCATCGCGCTGATTGACCCCGTGGCCTTGCAGGGCACAGGTGCATCCTGGGATATGTTCAACGATGCCGTAGGCTCCGCCACATGGATTATTCACGACTCGTTGCAGGATCTTCCCGGCTACGCGGATCTCGGCATGAAGCCGCAGGCCTTGTTCGACACTGAGCTGGCCGCCAGAATGCTGGGCGCACACCATTTCGGGTTGGCGGCGGTCACCGAGCACTACCTCGGCCTGGTGTTGGCCAAGGAACACTCGGCAGCAGACTGGTCCTACCGACCGTTGCCACGCGATTGGCGCAACTACGCGGCTCTGGATGTCGAACTGCTGATTGATCTGGAAACGTGTATGCGCGCCGAACTCAAGGCGCAGGGCAAGGATTCTTGGGCAGAGGAGGAATTCGCCTGGCTGCTCGAACGAGGTACGGCGCCGAAAGCCCCGAGGCAGGACCCTTGGCTCCGTGTGTCGCACATCACCGACCTGCACCATGACCGCCGTGGTCTGGCGGTGGTGAAGGAACTCTGGACCACACGTGATGCGTTGGCGCGTGAACACGACATATCTCCGAGCCTGCTGCTCTCCGACGCGGCCATCATGGAAGCCGCCAGGATCAAACCCCGCAATCTGCGCACCTTCCGATCCATACGTTCGCTCAATCAACGGGTCCGCGTGCATACCGGCAGCGAGCAGGATCACATGTTCGAGCGATACGCTCCGATTCAGCGCATGGTCAAGCCTTCGGTATGGAAGACGGCCATCGTCAAGGCTCTGAGCATTCCGGATGATGAGCTGCCGGTGCTTCCGGCACGCAAGAAGAGCAATGTGCATGGAGAGGACGGCAACGCGCCGCGTTCGATGAGACTGTGGCAGCAGCGTCATCCGGAGCGATTCGAGCGGCTTGCCAAGGTCCGCCAGGTGGTGAACCAAATCGCCCAGGATACCCGCACTCCGGCGGAGATCATCATCAAACCGCAATACTTGCGGAATCTGTGCTGGGTCGAGGACCCCGAGGGTCTTGACGTGGCAGGCTTCCTCAGCGAGCAGGGTGCCAGGAATTGGCAGATTGGGCTGCTTGCAGAGTCCGTAAGTCGAGCTATCATGTAACGGTTGCCTTGAGGCAGAATACAGAATGTGATGAATTGGAGCGCAGCGTGAAAATCAGCGTCAGGAATCTTGAGCCCACCAAGGTGAGGCTTACAATCACCGCCGATCAAGAGGAGCTCGATCCTTATCTGGATGCGGCCCGCAAGGAGATCGCGAAGCAGGTAAACATCCCGGGTTTCCGCAAGGGTCATGTCCCGGGAAAGATCATCGACCAGCGTGTCGGCTTCGGCTCCGTTATCGGCGAAGCAGTGAACAGCGGTGTTCCGGAGCTTTACTCCAAGGCGCTCGCCGAGAAGGAAATCCACCCGATGGCTCAGCCGAAGCTGGACGTCAAGGAAGTCCCGGAGACCGCCACCGACGACACCAAGCTGAAGTTCACGGCAGAGGTCGAGGTTCGTCCGAAGTTCGACCTGCCCGCAGTCGACAGCTTGGAGATTGAAGTAGCCAAGCCCGAGGTGAGCGATGAGGATGTCAACGCTCGTCTCGAAGCCCTCCGTCAGCGTTTCGGCACTTTGGTGAGTGTCGACCGTCCGGCCGCCAAGGGCGATTACGCCAACATCGATCTGGATGCCAAAATCGGTGACGAGTCCGTCGATTCTCAGGAAGGCGTCAGCTATCAGTTGGGTTCGGCCACCATGCTCGATGGTTTGGACGAGGCTCTCGATGGTCTCTCCGCCGGTGAGGAAACCACGTTTGAAGGCACTCTCGAGGCCGGTGAGCACGAGGGTGAAAAGGCTCAGGTCTCGGTCAAGGTGAATTCGGTCAAGTCCGAAGAACTGCCGGAGCTGGATGATGATTTCGCTCAGGAGGCTTCCGAGTTCGATACTCTTGATGAACTCAAGGCCGATGTGCGCAAGCAAAGCGAAGCCGATGCCGAAGGCCGTCAGGCCACCGTGGCGCGTGACGCATTCATCGCTCGTCTGCAGGAAGGCGTCGACATTCCCGTCCCGAAGGGTGTGAAGGAAGAGATGCTCGCTGACCGCGAGAAGAATGCGCAGAACAACCCGCAGGCTCCTGAAGAGGACAAGGCCGCGGCAGAGGAAGCCGTCGAGAAGGAATTGCGCGATCAGATCGTGCTCGACGCACTTTCCGAGCAGCTCAAGATCACCGTTACACAGGCCGACGTAACGAACTTCCTGGCCTCCATCGCCCAGCAGTACGGCATGGACCCCAGCAACTTCATCAACGCCATCGTCAACAACGGACAGCTCGGCTCCGCAGTGCAGGAAGTCGGACGTTCCAAGGGTCTGCTCGCAGGTATGCGTGCGGTGACCTTCAAGGATACCGAGGGCAACGTGCTCGACCTGAGCAAGTTCCTAGGAGACGAAGCCGAGGAAGAGGAGAAGGAAAGCGTCGAAGCTGCGTCAGCGGCAGCGGCGGTCGCCGATCAGCTCTCCGACAAGGACGAGGCTTCGGCGGAGTAGTAGTTTTCTCAGCGCAGAAACGCAGGCCCCGAAAACCCATGATTCCGTGGGTCTTTGGGGCCTTAGCATAGCCGAGAGCGCAAAGCCGCATGCAGCGTCGATTATGGGCTGTACGCTCGAAACATAACCACACATAGAAGGAGACACGGTGAGCAATTCTCTTGCAACTTCACCGGTTCTGGCTGAGGGTGAATCGTTCTCGCCGACCGATCCGATTTTCAACCGTCTGCTCAAGGACCGCATTATCTGGCTCGGTGATGAGGTCAAGGACTCCAATGCCAACGTCATATGCGCTCAGATGCTGATGCTTGCGGCCGAAGACCCCAGCAAAGACATCTGGCTGTATATCAATTCGCCCGGTGGTTCGATTACCGCCGGCATGGCCATCTACGACACCATGCAGCTTATCGAACCGGATGTGGCGACCGTTGCCGTGGGCATGGCCGCCTCCATGGGTCAGTTCCTGCTGTCCAGTGGCACCAAAGGCAAGCGTTTCATCACTTCGCACGCCCGTGTGCTGATGCATCAGCCTTCGGGCGGTGTCGGAGGAACCCAGACCGACGTCCGTATCAATGCGGAACTCATCATGGACATGAAAAGGACGCTGTCCCAGCTTACCGCTGAGCAGACCGGTCACACGGTTGAGGAAATATACCGAGACAACGAGTACGATCATTGGTTCACTGCTGAAGCCGCTCTGGAGTATGGTTTCGTGGACAAGATCGTGACCACGCCGGGCACGATGAACGCCCAGAAGGGAGAGTGACGAATGGCATCGCAAGAAGCACAGTTCGTCGCACGTGCCGAAAGGCTCGCCGGGGCACGCGGTGTATCCGGGATTCGCGCTGAGAGTCGTTACGTTCTTCCGCAGTTCGAAGAGAAGACGCCATACGGATTCAAACGTCAGGACCCATACACCAAGCTGTTCGACGACCGCATCATCTTCATGGGTGTGCAGGTCGACGATGCGTCGGCCGACGACATCATGGCGCAGCTGCTGGTTCTGGAAAGCCAGGACCCGAACCGGGACGTGATGATCTACATCAATTCTCCCGGCGGCTCGATGACCGCCATGACCGCCATCTATGACACCATGCAGTACATCAAGCCGGATGTGCAGACCGTATGCCTGGGGCAGGCCGCATCGGCTGCGGCGATACTGCTGGCTGCAGGAGCCGCAGGCAAACGCCTGATGCTGCCGAACGCCCGCGTGCTGATTCATCAGCCCGCAATGCAGCAGGACTTCGGCAAAGCCACGGAAATCGAGATTCAGGCGAAGGAAATGCTCCGCCTGCGTGAATGGCTGGAAAGCACGCTTGCCAAGCACACCGGACAGCCGGTCGAGAAGATTCGCAAGGACATCGAAACCGACACGATTCTCACCGCCGCGCAGGCCAAGGAGTACGGCATCGTCGACGAGGTGCTGGAAAGCAGGAAGTAAGACATCCTCCGAATGCAGATGATGCTCATCTGTTGGCGGAGGTACTGTGCAGACGCCCGGCGTCAATACGCAGATCACCCGTTACCCGGTGCACAATAGTGTGCAGGGTGACGGGTTTTTCATCGAATGGCTTCTGGAGGATACATGGGGCGTGTAGTCAGCTACAACGAGGATATTCCACGCTGCGAGTTCTGTGGAAAAACCGAACACCAGGTCCGCAAACTGGTCACCGGCCCGAATTCGGCAATCTGCGATGAATGCATCGAGCTGTGTGTGGACATTATTTCGGAAGAGCGCACCCATGACGTTGAAGTCAACGCCTTGAAGCTGCCGATTCCCAGCGAGATCTTCGCCTATCTCAACCGTTTCGTCATCGGTCAGCAGGATGCCAAGCGCACGCTTGCCGTGGCCGTGTACAACCATTACAAACGGGTCAACATGGAATTGCGCCAGTCCGCGCGACAAATTGACAAGGGTGGTGCGCACCCACAGCAGGATGACGATTTCGACGGCGTGGAAGTCGCCAAATCGAATATTCTCCTTCTCGGCCCCACAGGTGTGGGAAAGACCTATCTGGCCCAGACTTTGGCGAAAGTGATGAACGTACCGTTCGTGATTACCGATGCCACCACGCTCACCGAAGCCGGGTATGTCGGTGATGACGTCGAAACGGTGCTGCAACGTCTGCTTCAGGCTGCGGACGGCGATGTGGACAGAGCTCAGCATGGCATCATCTATATTGACGAAATCGACAAGATCGCCCGTAAATCAGGTGAGAACACGTCAATCACCCGTGATGTCAGTGGTGAAGGCGTGCAGCAGGCCCTGCTGAAAATCCTCGAAGGCACCATCGCCAGCGTCCCCCTCGAAGGGACGCGCAAACATCGCGACCAGGAGACCGCGCGGATAGACACCCGCGGCATCCTGTTCATCTGCGGGGGAGCTTTCGTTGGGCTGGACCAGATTGTGGAGCGGCGTCTGGGCAAACACGAAAGCGGTTTCGGCGCCTCGTGGCATACCGTGCAACGTGACCCGGAGGCGATGTTGAACGAAGTCAGTGCAGACGACCTCTCCGAATTCGGATTGCTGCCGGAGTTCATCGGGCGTCTGCCTGTGGTGAGTGTATTGCATGAACTGAGCGAGCAGGAGCTCGAACACGTGCTCACCGACCCCGCAAACGCGCTGGTCAAGCAATACAAGAAGCTCTTCGCCAGTGACGGCGTGGAGTTGCGCTTCACTGACGACGCCGTCGAGCGTATCGCCCAAACCGCCATGGAACGAGGTGTGGGGGCCAGAGGCCTGCGGTCGATCATCGAGAAGACCTTGGAATCGACGATGTTCGAACTTCCCGAATTGCAGGATGTCGAAGCGATTGTGGTTGATGGCGAGGCCATCGACGGCAAGGCCGAGCCACAGCGTGTGGTGGCGGAGCGCCGGCATCGCAGAGCCGCCTAACCGAATACCGTCGCTTCCGCCCCGAACAGGAGCGGCAAGGCCGGATGCTAGATGATGGCATCGAGGCCATGAGAGCTGACGGTGATGTTCGCACCTTGCCCGAGCAGCCAGAGGTGGAAATCGCAGATGGGAACCGCGCCGAGCGTTCCGGCAGGCGCACTGACGGAATGCAATGTGTCCCATGCTCTGGTGGCTTCCCTTTCGCACAGTGGGATGCTGCATCGTAGATGAGTGTTCAAGAAGACCCTCCTGTCGGATAACGCGACATAATGGTAAGAGTATTGCCCATGCACGTTACCTTTTCCTGAAGAGTTCCTGTGCTGTGCATTAATGTTCCAACCCTCGCAGCGTCATACGAGTGATGCATGTCATCGATGGGATATCCCCGATATTCCAACGCGATTGAGACTATGAGACCCGTTGCCTCTGCGCATTTTGAGATGTGTGAGAAACGCCGATCCGGAAATTTGCTATCCTGAACACTGACGTATCAGGGGAAGCATTCTTAGACATATCACCATCTGGAGTGCAGTGGTATATGGGGGTTCTGAAATGCTCATCTCATCCGAGGGGAATCGAAGCGAGCGAGGTTGTAAGGAAATCGCTGGCTGCGTACACGGGTCTGTTTACAGAACATAATGCTCTGTACCCAAACACACGAACCAAATCGGCGGTGACCTGCTAGGGAAAATCCCATTCACGATGAAGGTTCGTGTGCATCAACATGTGTTCTTGCGCTGAATCGACTATATTGAGCAGCGCCTTGCTGAATGGAAACAATCATGAACAATCAACGAAATACTGTTTTACGCCATCGAAGGCTGACGATGGGTCTGGGAGCCCTAATCGCAGCAGGTGCAACGGTAGGCGCATTGATTCCACAGATGTCCGCATCGGCAGATCAGGAGCATTTCCTGATGCAGGACTATATGCAGTGGAATGTCGTTACCTTAGGTGATGCGCATCTCTCCGCTGAGTCAGAAGGAGCGGTTGCTGTCGGAGGGACATTGAGCTTCCATAATTCAAACACAGCTACCCAGCAGAGCGCCAGGAGTGGCGATTCCGGCGTTGGGTTGCTTGCCAACAACGTCGATTTCTCGAATTCCGCTGCGGAATTGAAAGTGCTCAGCGGTTCCATACGAATAGGAGATGCTGCTCAGTCGGATGTGCTGAACAGGGACGGCAACAATGCTCAGATGCACACTCGTGTGGTCAGTAAGGGCGCCGGACCGTCAGGTGACCCGAGCATTGTTGCCAACAACTCGATGGAGGGGAGCGAACAGGTAATCAGTTCCACGCTGTTCTCCAGCCTGTTTTCCAAGAGTTCTGCGGAACAACTGGCGCAAGAGATTGCCGCGTATCCGCAGACGGATACGCAAGGTGCACAGGCCTCGGTCAGTATATCCGGAACGAAGGCGGTAATTGCTCTTACCGAGGGAAAAACGAATTATTGGCCCGTCGATGCGGGCACGCTCGCCGGAATCACGGAACTCTCCTTCAGTGGCGCTTCGCCGAACGTGGATGCAGGAACCTTCCTCGTCGTCCCCATATCGGGCTCAGCAGTGACCTTCAATCTGACGCTGGCGGGTGCGCGAGATCCCAGCGCCATGCTGTGGGCGGCGCCGGAAGCGAACGGCATCGTGCAATCCGGAGATTCGCTGGATGGTTCCATCCTGGCGCCGAAAGCCCATCTGGACAAGCGTGCGGCGAATATTCAGGGAACCATCGTAGTGAACAGCGGTACCTTCATGGGGTCCGAACAGCATTACTTCCCGTACAAAGGGAAGGTGCCGCCGGTCGTGCCAACCGATCCGGTGACACCAGTGATTACGACCACTCCCGCAACGCCAACCGAAACGCCGAGCACACCTACCGATACGTCGAGCACGCCGACATCACCTGTGACCACGCCAACGGATAGCAAGACACCGACACATTCCGAAACTACGACAACGACGACTCCTGCAACAGCTCCGACAACCACAACCACAACTCCGACGGCCTCGGCAAGCAGCAACAAGAGCCAGGACGGAACCTTGGCCAAAACAGGAGGCAGTGGGGCAGTGCTAGGTGCCGGTGCGGTCATGATGGTCTTCGTCGCATTGGGAATGGGCGTCATAGCTTTCAACCGTTCCCGTGGGCATCGCAGCGACAGGTAGCACCCGTGATGTGCCACGCCGCGGCATGCATTCAGGTCAAACGGACCACAAGGGGTTTGACCTGAATGCGGTGAATCGGTTGATTTGGATGGTTCACACAGTCCTGTTTCGCATCGGATTGCCGTGCGCCATCAATCTTCTCCGTTTAGGGCAATATCGCCTTCAGGCGGCATCTTCACCAATGTCGACCTTGGGCAATCCTGGAGATGGACCGTATCGTTCCGAAGTAGTCATCCCCCTTGAGTCCGTCGACGCTGGGGACGTTGTCGTGCGTGACGCCGTCGATGCTTCCCTCGGCAACTAGTGCAGACAATACCTCGTGATGCCAGGAGTTTTCGAGCAGATGTTCGACCTGCTTGTGCCCCAAAACGCGAAGAGCACCCACCAGTGCATGGGCTGCCCAGTTCGAGGTGCCGCCTATGATGAGCTCGTCAGTGGAGACCGAGCAGCCTATTTCATCTCCGTACCGTACGAGTCGTTGCATGTCCTCGGCCAGAATTTTGCCCATGCCGATTTCGTTGCCGCCGTCGCCGATGCCGATGCTGTGCAATCCCAGACCCGCCAGACGAGACAGCGGTGCCGTCCACTCCTTGATGCATGCCGCTCTCATATTCCGCGGAAGCCCACCATATGAAGGACCCACTCGTTCGACGAAAATCACCGTGTCGATATGCTCGATGCGTATCAGTTCCATGATGTCCTGCAGCCAGGTTTCGAAGGTTTCGTCCACGGGGGCAATCAACACATGATTGTCGGGCAACACTGTCGTCGCAGAAGGTCTGAGGACTCCTTCACAGGGTGTGTCACTGACTAGCCATGCATCGCCGCCTATGGCGCGAAGAGCCGCGCACAATTCCAAAGCACCCACAGGACCGTCCGTCTCAGCGGCGGGCCGCACTGCGGAGGGCACATAGAACCCTGTGACCACGAAGGCTTTCGTCTGTGGGTTGGATGCCAGAAACCGTGCGGCTGTGAAGAGTTCGCCATAGGTCAGTACCGCCAACGATTCGCTTCCGCGGCCGACATCGTGGGCGGCTTCAGCCTCTATTCTCGATATGGCGCGTCGTTGGAGAGCGGTTCGGATACGAGAGGTCAGCCACTGTCTGGGCGACAAGCGTTGTCTAGGGGCCGGGCGCTGTGTTGAAGGCAAGCACGGTGTTGTGATGGAGCGCTGTGTTGAGGTCAAGCGCTGCGGCGAGGGCTTTGCCGAGGATGATGTGCGGTTATATTGCTGTGACATGGTCACCCTTCCTGCGCAAGGCGTAGCGCTTGCGATGTGCTTTCCGGCTGAGACGAGCGAGTGAAGGCGCTTGTCATGAGACGATTCGGCCTATTTCGTCGTCGAAGGAGATGCTGTCGCCGGGGTGCCGGGATTGTTGCAAAACGCCGGATTCCAAAGCCGTGATTTGTGTCTCCATTTTCATGGCTTCGACAACCGCCACCGGGTCTCCGGCTCTCAAGATGTCACCATCCTCAACAAGCCAGCGGACCAGAGTGCCGGTGATGGTGGAACGAATGCTGCCGGGGTCCGGTTCGACGGTTGCCGGCTGTGCATGCGCAGTGCCGGGTTGCTGAAGAAGCAGGGAATCGGGGAGCCCGATTCTGAGTTGTCTGCCGTCGATTTCAATCCAGCTTCGCAGAATATTCGGTGAGGCGGCACGGTCCGCAAATTCCTGTGGGTCGGCGTCTTTGAGAAACGATTCCTCTATCCATCGGGTATAGACCCCGAGATGATCGTTCGAGACGAAGTCGGCGCTTTCGAGAATTTTCCGGTCGAAACCGATAACCGTAGGAACCCCGCCTATCCGCAATTCACTCAAAGCCTTTCTGGCTCTCCTGATGCATTGCTCGCGATTCGGAGCGTAGACGATGAGTTTGGCAAGCATGGAATCGAACTGCGACGATACGGTGGAATGTCGGCGCACTCCGGCGTCAACACGCACTCCCGGACCACCTGGTACATCGAGTTCGGTGATGGTTCCGGGGAACGGTATGAACCCATGGGCAGGGTCTTCGGCGTTGATTCTGAATTCCATCGCGTGACCATGTTCTAAGACTTCGAGCCCTTCAATGGACTCGCCCTCGGCGATGCGGAACTGTTCGATGACCAGGTCGATGCCGCTGGTTGCCTCGGTCACGGGGTGCTCCACCTGCAATCGGGTATTGACCTCCATGAATGAGGCCAGACCGTCAGCGGATAGCAGGAACTCAACGGTTCCGGCACTTACATATCCGGCCTGCCGACAAATCGCTATCGCCGACTGTTTCAGGTGATCGCTAATCTCCTGACTCAGAAAAGGGGCCGGGGCTTCTTCGACGAGCTTCTGATTGCGACGCTGGAGCGAACAGTCGCGAGTCCCCACGGCGATGGTGTGGCCTTGTGCATCTGCGAGTATCTGGACTTCGACGTGCCGTGGCTTATCGAGAAACCGTTCGACAAAGCTCGAGCCGTTACCGAAAGCCAGTTCAGCCTCGTGTGTGGCGGATGCGAAGGCTTCGTTGATGTCCTCGAGGCGGCGGACCACTTTCAGACCTCGCCCGCCGCCGCCATGCACGGCTTTGATTGCCAGCGGCAGCCCGTGGGTTTTGGCGAAGTCCACCACCTCTTCCGCATCCGCTACGGGGGATGTGGTGCCCGGAGCCATCGGCGCCCCGACTTCCGCCGCGATACGACGGGCCTGAACCTTATCGCCCAGCAGTCGTATCACTTCCGGCGGCGGCCCTATCCAGACCAGACCGGCATCGATTACAGCCTGGGCGAAATCCGCGTTTTCCGACAGAAAACCGTACCCGGGATGGATGGCATCAGCATTGGCTCGCACCGCCAGTTGGATGATGTTGCCTATATGCAGATAACTGTCCTGCGGTGTGCGGCCTTCCAAGGGATAAGCCTCGTCGGCAAGCTGCACGAAAAGCGCGTCGACATCATCATCGGCATATACGGCTATGGAGGTGCGGCCGGTATCGGCGCAGGCGCGAATGATTCTTACGGCAATCTCGCCACGGTTGGCTATGAGCACTCTGTTCACTGCACGTTTCATTGCACTGTTCATTGTGTAGACTCCTTGGTGTTGTTGACCGAGTGATTCACGAATCGAATCAAGGCCCCCGCAGGCATCTGAGCGGCCGTGTCCACAGCTTCCGGGTCAAGAACCGCGATTACCGGGTACCCGCCGGTCACTGGGTGGTCGCGCATGAATATCACGGGCTGGCCGCTGCTGGGTACCTGAATCGCGCCGGGGACGGTGCCTTCGCTGGGCAGCTCGTCATCGGTGTTGCGTTCCAGAGTCTCGGCGCCTTGCAAACGCAGTCCGACACGGTTGGATTGAGGGCTGACCTTCCATACCTGTCGGAACAGAGCGTCAAGACCGTGCCTGGTGAACCATTCGTCCCGAGGGCCCAAGCTCACGGCTAGTTCGGTAATCTGACCTGCGCGTGGCATCTTCGGCCATGGAAGACCGGGGGATACGGTGCCGAGACTCCGAGTGCCGATTTCGAGTCTTGCGCCATCGCGCAGAACCGCCGGGCCGAGTTGCGACATGGTGTCCGTCGAGGCGCTGCCCATCACCTGACTGACGGCGATGCCTCCTTGCACGGCCAGGTAGTTGCGTAGGCCCGAGCTTGGACTTGATACGGTCAATGTCTCACCGTCGCGTATCACCACGGCTTCTTGCCGAAGGACGTCAACAATCGCTGCGTCGCGCGTATCACCAGAGCGTATGTTCACCCTCACCGGTGCGCCGGTAATGGCGACTACCAAGTCGCCTTCCGCGATGAAACTGAAGTTTCCGCCCGTGATTTCGATTACGGGCGTGGTTTCAGGATTACCCACCAACTCATTTGCCAGGTGGAATGAGAAACGGTCCATGGCACCCGATTCGGATACGCCCATATTCGCAGCGTTCCTGCCTTCATCCTGAACGGTGCTGAACAATCCGGCGTGAATCACCCGAAGGTGGCGGCGCTCGCGTTTCCTTCCATGCGGCATCGTCGTGGAGAGCTGTCCATCCTCGCTCGAAGGCATCTGGTGGTCAGGGTCAAGCATCTGCGAGACGGAAGTCGGCGGGAGTGGTGCCGCCTCTGTCGACACGAGGCGCTCGCGTGAAGGCACGAAGTGTACGGTGTCTCCTGGTCGCAGCAAGGCTGGAGGGTCGCGTCTCTCGTCCCACAGATGTTGAGCGGTGGTGCCGATAAGTTGCCACCCACCGGAACTCGCTCTGGGATAGATGCCGCTGAAGGTTCCGGCGAGACCGACCGCTCCTGAAGGCACACTGACGCGGGGAGTGCTTTTCCTCGGAACATCGAATAGTGGGTCGCCGTCGGCAAGATAGCAGAATCCGGGTGCGAATCCGCTGAATGCCGCAGTCCATGGATGCCCCGCATGGCGTTGTATCAGTGAATCGCTTGATATTCCCATGATTGCGGCGACCTCTTGCAAGTCATCCCCGTCATATACTACCGGTATGACGACGGTTTTGCCCTTGGGAGGCACTGTATCGTCCATGGGAATATCCGAAAGTGCGGCCTTGAGTTCCGTCTCGTTGGTTATCGCAGGCTCGTAGGTGAGTAGCAGGGTCTGCGCGGCCGGCAGAACTTGAACGATTCCGGGCAGGGCGGCGCTGGTCACGGCAGTGAAGGCGGATAGGGTGGATGCCAAATCGGGGAGTTCAAGCAGAAGCGCTGATGTGCCGACGGTGCGGAGTCGCATGATTCTTCACCGCTGCGTGAATGAGGCCAGGCGGATGCCATCTGCTGACAGTCGACGATGAATGGACTCCGCCATCGTCACGGCTCCGGGAGAGTCACCATGAACGCAGACGGAATCCGCCGAGACCCGTATCCTTGAGCCGTCGATTGCCTCGATATCGCCGGTGCTCACCAATCGTGACACTCTTTCGGCAACTCTATCCGGGTCGGTTATCACAGCATCGGCCTGCGTACGTGGAACAAGATGGCCTTCGGGCGTGTAGGCCCTGTCGGCGAAGGCCTCATGGAATACTCGCAAACCCGACCGGTCTGCCAGGGTGCCCACCATCGAATCGGGAAGCGTGAGCAGGGCAAGCGCAGGGTCTATCGCCAGAATGCCGTGGACGACGGCCGATGCCTGTTCCTCATCATCGACGATGCGGTTGTATAGGGCACCGTGGGGTTTGACATAGCGGACCTCAGCTCCCGTAGACCGCGCCAGACCCTGTATCGCCGCTATCTGGTATTCCACATCGGCTTGTAGAGCATCCGTGGGCACGTCGATGGCACGTCTGCCGAATCCGGCCAAGTCACGATACGAGACGTGGGCGCCAATGCTGACATGGTGCGCTTGGGCCCCCTTCAATGTGTGCAGCATCACCGAGGGGTCTCCTGCATGGAAGCCGCATGCGATGTTGGCACTGGAGATGAGACGAAGCATCGAATCGTCGTCGCCCAATCGCCATCTGCCGAAGCTCTCACCCATGTCACTGTTGATATCAATGCTTGTCATACGGTATCGGGCTCCTTTGTTCTGGATTGAGCTGTGCTGCGAGGATGAGAATGCTGGGATGCGGAATTGGTGGGTCTAGTGAAGGATATCGGGGATGCGGGTGGACCAGGGGAGTGCGAAGCTGCCGCGAAGAGGGTTGTCGTCCTTTACCGGTCTTCTCCAGCGCGTCGTTTTCTACATGACCTCCTCTACACCATGTACCGCTGGTCTGGAACATCGGTGATGAACATATGACCGGGTGCATGGGTGATGGCGAAGGATGGTTTGGAGGCCATCACGGCTGCCTGCGGTGTGACGCCGCACGCCCAAAACACGGGGATATCTCCGTCTTCTAGAACAGGGGCATCGCCATACTGCGGTGATTGCAGATTCTCGATGCCGATGCTTCTGGCGTCGCCGACATGTACAGGGGCGCCGTGCACGCTGGGATAGTAACCCGAGATTCTGACGGCATCCGCGATGCGATTCGGTTGAATGCCACGCATGGAGACCACCATGGATGAGGAGAAGACCCCGGCACTGCTGCATGGAATCGAGGTGTCGTACATCGGCACATTGCGACCGGCATCGATATGATGCATCGCTATGCCTGCCTCCATCAAAGGAAATTCAAAGGTGAAGCTGCATCCAATCAGAAAGGTCACCAAATCGTCACGAGTCTGCCATATGTCGGATATGTCCGTGACCTCGTCAACAAGCTCTCCGGCTTGCCAAATACGGTATTTCGGTATGTCCGTGCGAATGTCGGCGTGCTCCGCGATGCGAGGTCGGGTCTCTCCTGTATCCAGCACTTCAAGAAGAGGGCACGGCTTGGGGTTGCGCTGTGCGAAGAGCAGAAAGTCGTAGGCATAGGCTTCGGGAAGCACAATCATATTGGCCTGCGCGAATCCTCGTGAGATGCCGGCGGTGGGTTGAACGTCACCTTCGCGGAATCTTGCTCTCGCCACGGCGGGGCTGCTCGTCTCGTTCAGTGTGCGTTGGTTATCGCCGCTCATGTTCCGCCTTCTCTCGCATCCCGTATCACCACGAAGTAGGCTCCACACTAGAAGTGTCATGCTTATGAAACATTTCGGACTGACAACGGGGATGTTACCGAGCGCAGACAAGCGCTCCTGTGACGGCACTTCGTCGGCGAACTCGCGTTACATTGCCTGATGGCAACGTGGAAAACGCCAAGGGGTGGTCAAGGTCTTGTCAGAAGACACCGGGAACCCATCTGGCCAGGTATCACACCAGGTTCATGGGAGATTTACAGCGTGATGCGGGTGAAGTATTCCAGTTCGTCCTCATGGTCGATGCGGGCACCGTTCTTCAATTGGACGGCCAGGCTGGCACGATTTGTTTTGAGCACGCTCATATACACCTCGTTCTCGTCTATGAGCGTTTTCGCCTTCAGCAGGCACAGGTGCAGTCCCTTCGAAGCGTAGCCACGTCCTCGATATGCGCTCGCAATGCCATAGCCGATGTGGCCCGCACCACTTCGCAGGTGCGCATTCAGGCGATGTCTGAGGTTGAAGATGCCGACAGCGTTGTCGTCATCATCGAGGAGCACGAATTTCGTGGCAGGCACCCACCCTTTATGCAGCACTTTTCCATGTGCGATATCTTCCAGAGTGTGAAGATAGCGGGTGATGTCCTCTCGTTGCATATTCCATGCATCATTTTCAAAACCGTTCTCATCCTGCGGAAAGGATGACACCAGGTCAAATACCTTGTCGGCGTCAAGACGCCACATCTCTATCAGCTGCATACGATAGAGACTACAACGGCATGGCAGAGTCCTGGCCTCTATTGGCTACATTCACATGCTGCATGTATCAAGGTACGCCATGTGTGGTGGAGTGCTGCCAGTTTGTTGGCCTGCAGCGAACAAACTATACGACATGTATGATTAACGACATCATGTTTCTGGCATGTTCCCTCCGCGTGGGGGTGCTGATTTTCTATACCCCCGAGGTGGTGCATCACTTGCGTTGGTTCAGTTCTCACAGGTTTGCCGGCGGCCCACGCTCATCGCGAGGCTTTCCTATCCTTGTCTCGTCTGTGCTCTCTATGTTCATGCTGTTGGCTGGTGTGCTTGTTGGGTTGCCGGTGGAGAGGGCGGCGGCTGATGGGTTGGAGTTGGGGCCTGACGGCTATTTCAGTACGTTGATTGCTGGTGCGACTCCTGTGGCTTCGAGTGGTTGGGCTTCGACTCGTCGGATTGTGTTTGGTAAGCAGGGAAGTTCGGGTACGTATGACTCTAAGCAGGTGTCTGGTGGGTATAAGACCTTGGCAAAGGGCGCGGTGGTGAGTGTGCCGAATGCTGATTTTGGCGTGAATCAGTCCTATTCGAAGTCGTCGACAACGTCGGTTGCTGAGAATGAGGCATTGTTGTGGGCTGATAATGTGGTGACTGCGGGTTTTCCGTTTGCTGCTGGTTCTAGCTGTTCTAGTTATCCTTGTAATTCCTTTGATGCCACGTCGGATTCGTATAAGTCGAATCCTGCGCAAGTCTCTGTTGATGTTGGTGCGAAGAATTATTCAGTGTTTGAACGGTCTTTGTTGCGTTTGGACAAGGTGGAGGGTGTATGTACTGCCGCCCAGTCGACTGGGTGTGGTGGCGGTAGTTATACACAGCAGACTAGCTCGGTGAATAAGTACAATGTGTTTCCCTTGTCTATTGGTGATGTGAATAAGTATTTCGGCCATACATCTGGCTGGGTGACTGATACCAATCTTGCTTGTCCTGCGAACTCTTGTGCTAATGGTGCTGACGGCTTTTGGTTGCGTTCTGCCCGCTGGCACTATTCGTATAGTGCGTTCGCTGTGAGGGAAGGTGGCGACCCGACCTATGGCATACGTTATACCGGTTTTGGGTTGCGGCCTGCTGTTCGTCTGAATCTTGATAATCTGCTGCTGTCGGCGGCCAGTGGCAATCAAGGTCAGAGTGCGTCGGGTGATTTGCGGTTGACGTTTGTGGAGGCGGGCAAGAAGTTGACCACGTGGGAGGGTTCGGTTACCGAGGAGTCGGGTTTGCACACGTTGGATTTGTCTGGTAGTTCGGATTTGGGTGCGAACTTGGGTTGGAAGATTGTCGACCCGGGTAAGCCGACTGAGGTGGTGGCTTCAGGAAAGACCAATGGCAATATGTCGTTGCCGGATTCGATGAATGAGACCACACGGTATGACTTGTATGTGTGGGGTCAGCAGGATGGCAGCGCGACCGATGGGTTGACGAATAAGGCCACGGAGCCGGTGAAGGCCACCATCAAGGGATGGAAGGTCAGGCCCGTGCCATCCTATGGCATCGAATTAACGGGCACCACGGCGGGCACGTTGACGGCGTACAAGATTGGTGATTACCAGGACGAGGTGTTTGACCAGACTGGTGCGCTCAGAAGTGTGCGCTTGGAAACTCCTGAGGGTTTGGGCACGGCGTTGAAGGATGCCGCTGAGATTGCTGGTGGTTCGAATGTGGATGCGGATAATCCTATTG
>OMJG01000072.1_pt1 | contig 69068 bp, 65 predicted proteins | sample 1646431 | NCBI WGS metagenome assembly OMJG01 (sample SAMN03771674, study PRJEB25209) | food metagenome | isolation source: Cotija cheese | place: Mexico:Jalisco,Michoacan | collected 2011-12-12 | reverse complement strand
TTTTGAGCTATGTACAAGAAGCATTTTATTCTAGCTTAATTTGACAAATCATATTTTTAAAAATTGAAAATAATGGGATTCATGAATCGAATAATCTTCGAAAAAATAGTTGTTATGAGTAAAAGGAATCAGCAGTCGATGATAGAAAGTGCGAATCGCACGCTCTTTCCCAAGAATAGAAGCGGTATATTTCGTCAAATCGATCTGCAAGTCGTAACTTGCTAAACGCTGATTGATTTTAGTCACATGTCTTTTCAATGTCCCATAAGAAAGCCCATGGTCGGCTAGAAAATCAGGGACAGCAACTTTTTTTGTAAAAAGCAGACTTTTCAATAGTTCGACACTGACTGATTGTTTGAAAAAAATCTCCCAAAGGTCATTTGCTAATAAATTTTGCTGGTTTTGCAAACTAATCCCTGCTTGATCGCTAATGATGTCCCAGCCTTCAGGCAGTTGAGAGCGAATAGATTGAAGGTCAGAATAAATCGTTCGTTCGGTTGTCCCTATGATTTCAGCTAATTCATTTACGGTTATCTTTGTATGATTCAGCAATTGTTCTACTAAAGAAACATGACGTCGAATATCTTTTTCGGTAATGATTTTTTTCATTAGTGAATACATCAATCAGACTCCCTTCTATTCTAAGAATACGGAGAAAATAAACGGTGGTCAAGTTTCAACTGATTTTTCAATCATTGTTTATTTTTCTGGAGCATTTACTGATGATAAGAATTTCATCATGAACTTGAAAAATGATACCACTAAAATCAAAAAATAGGTGGGCAAACAATAATCAACATTTTAATAGTAGATGATAGCAAGACCAACACAGGCGGATTGAACATTTAAGAGTTGATAAAAAAGAAAAATATCGAAGTATTTGATTAGCAGCTACTTGTATTCATTTTTCTATTCTTACGTGGTATCTTTGAATAAAGCGAATCAATAAGAAAGAGATGGAAGCAGATGCTAACGAAAAAAGAACTAATCGATCACATCAATGAAACATACAATTTGTCTCCAGAATATATTTTTAAAAAATTTCCTGATTATTGCGTATTCAGACATCAAAAAAGCAAAAAATGGTTTGGGGTCCTGATGTCTGTTCCAGGAGAAAAAATCTATGATGATGCAAGTGACCATAGGATCATCAATATTCTTGATTTGAAGGTCGATCCTGAACTTGGCGGAATTTTGCGAGGAAAAGAGGGGTATTTTCCAGCCTATCACATGAATAAAGAACATTGGATCTCTATTGATCTACGTAAAATAGAAAAGCTAGATGAACTAGCAGATTTGATTGATGGAAGTTTTAAATCAACGCAATGAATGTCTAGGACAATAGAGAAGAGATTGTGACAGAAATGTTTAGCTTCAAGAAATAAGAAGGAATTTACGAAAATTGCTTCTCAAATTTTTGGGAAATTTCGGCTTATTTTCTAAGAAATTACTTCTGGAACACCGTTTGTTCGAAAAAAGAGCTGCGACAAGAATTTTGTCCCAGCTCTTTTTTTTTTTATTTTCCTAAATAAAATTCCCGCATCGTTTTTGCAATCATTTTGATCAAAGGATGATCTTCTGTGAAGCTAGAAGATAAATAAATTGTTCGTGTCAAGGGCAAATCTTTGATTTCCCGCAAGACGAAAGGATCATTTTTATCGTAAGACCAAGAAACTTTTGGGAAAAAGCTAACAGCTAATCCTTGCTTGACAATAGAACGTAATGTCGCAGGATCATCTGTCGTCGAACTGATCGTCAATTCGATACTTTTCGCTTCAAGTGCTGCATCCAGTGTATGACGGAAGGCGTTGCTCTTTGACAGCATCAAGATGGGGGTGCGCTGGATATCTTCTAATTGCAGATGTTCTTTTTTCGCAAGAGGATGTTTCTTAGGAATGGCGACATAAACAGGTTCTTTCATGATAGGAATATTGGTCATGCCAGGCTTCATCTCCGAAGTGATGTACAGTACAGGATCGGTAATATCATCTGGTAAATGATGTTGCATGATCGTTAATTGGATATCAGGATGCTTTTCCATAAAAATTCGGACTAAGTTCGGAATAGAAACAGAAGCTACCTCTAAATACAATATGACGGAAGTAACGATCTTCTCATTGACCGAAGACAATAATTGATTCCTTCTTCTAATGTGTCTAATGTCTTGACTGCATATGGATAAAATTCTTCTGCATAAACGGTCGTCTCAATGTTTCTGCCGCTATGGTAAAACAAAGGGACACCTAATTCGTTTTCCAAATGTTTGATCGCACGGCTCAAGGCAGGTTGAGAAATAAATAATTCTTTGGCTGCTTGGGTAACATTTTTTGTTTCGAATACTTTTTTAAAATACTGCAGATGAAGCAATTTCATAATTATCCATCCCATCCATACCTTTTTGTTATGGTTTTTTCTTTTTTTGGCATTTTTTATTATAGCAGAAATTGACTAAGATAGCAGTGGAAAAAGTAAGTGCTGAGGAGGCGAGGCTCATGAGTACAGGTTTCTTATTTCCTGGACAAGGCAGTCAGAAGTTAGGGATGTTAGCGGATATCCCTGAAATGTACATGGAACGTTTAGAAAATGTGACGGGGTATCGGTTAGTCGATAAAGAAGAAAACTATCAAGATACGGTTTTTATCCAGCTAGCATTACTGACAAAAGCAGTATTTTATTTAGATGAAATGGAAAAAAACGGTATTCAGCCTGATATTGCAGCAGGACATTCGATCGGTGCTTTTTGTGCAGCTGTTGCTTGTCGATCTTTGACATTTGAGAATGCAGCGGAACTAGTCTATCACCGCGCAGTCTTGATGAAAGAAGCATATCCAAGCGGTTATGCAATGGGCGTAGTAGTAGGTGTGACGAGAAGCGAAGCAGAGGAAATGGTAGCCAAAACATTTGATCCTGACCATCCAGTTTATCTGTCAAATGAAAATTGTCCGATGCAACATACGTTATCTGGGAGTATCGAAGGTTTATCCGTTACGTTGGCAGAAGCCAAACGGCACCAAGCGCAAACAGCGAAGCTGCTGAAAGTCCCTGTGCCATCTCACTGTCTCTTGATGAATGATACGGTCAAGAAATTCAAGCCGTATATGCAGTCTGTCCATCTATCTGATGCCAGATGTTTGTATATAAAAAATACGGATGGAAGAGCCACTCAGGACGCAGAAGAGATTCGTAAAGATTTGTTGGAAAATCTAGCTTTCCCTGTGCAGTGGAACCAAATGATGGACTTGGCAAAAGAATTAGGAATGGATCTGACGATTGAATTTCCCCCCGGCAATACTTTGACAAAGCTGATTCATACAAAATTTGGTGTAGATAAAGGGATCCGTACGATCAATCTAGACCAACATGGTATTGATGACGCCACGTTTCTATATCAAAAATGGAGATGACTAATTATGGAAAAACCAAACCGCAACTGGGCTTCTAAACGCGAAAAAAAAGCGCAGCGATTGGAAAAAATCAGCAACTTGCTCAATGGCAAGTATGTAGAAACTGAAAAAATCGTAGAAGTAATGGAAAAACTGATTGCTCCCGGCGACAAAGTTGTATTAGAAGGCGACAATCAAAAACAAGCAAGTTTTCTTTCAGAAAGTCTTGAAAAAGTAGATGCAGAAAAAGTGAATGATCTGCATTTGATCATGTCTAGTATCTCACGACCAGAACATTTGAATATTTTTGAAAAAGGAATCGCAAGCAAGATCGATTTCTCTTATGCAGGTGCACAAAGCTTGCGTGTCGCCCAAATGATTGAAGACGGCACAATGAAATTAGGTGATATCCATACTTATTTGGAACTTTATGGACGCTTATTCATCGATTTGATACCAAACGTTGTCTTAGTAGTTGCAGATAAAGCAGATAAAGACGGCAACTTGTATACAGGTTTCAATACGGAAGAAACACCAACAATCGTCGAAGCTGCAGCTTTCAAAGATGGCATCGTGATCGTTCAAGTCAATGAAGTTGTCGATTCTTTACCACGTGTAGATATCCCTGGTGACTGGGTAGACGTTGTCGTGAAAGCAGATGAACCTTATCAATTAGAAGCTTTATTCACACGAGATCCTCAAAACATCACAGAATTGCAAATCCTAATGGCAATGATGGCAATCAAAGGAATCTACGCAGAGCACGGCGTACAATCTTTGAATCACGGTATTGGATTTAATACAGCAGCTATCGAATTATTACTGCCAACTTATGGTGAATCACTAGGGTTAAAAAGGAAAATCGCGAAGAACTGGGTATTGAACCCACATCCAACGATGATTCCAGCAATCGAATCAGGTTGGGTTGAAAGTATCCATAGTTTCGGTGGTGAAGTCGGTATGGAAAAATATATTGCTGCTCGCCCAGATGTCTTTTTCGTCGGTAAAGACGGCACGATGCGCAGTAACCGAACATTATCACAAGCAGCTGGACAATATGCAATCGATATGTTTATCGGTTCAACCTTGCAATTAGATTACGAAGGAAATTCTTCTACCGTAACAAAAGGACGTTTATCTGGTTTTGGTGGAGCGCCTAACATGGGACATAATCCTGGCGGTCGTCGTCATTCTACACCAGCATGGCAATCACTTCGCGACAATGATGATCCATTAGGTAAAGGACAAAAATTAGTTGTTCAAATGGTTGAAACATATGGTTCAAATAAAAAACCAGTCTTTGTCGAAGAATTAGATGCATTAGCTGTTCAAAAACAGGCAGGCTTAGCCAATGCACCAGTGATGATCTATAGCGAAGATACTACCCATATCGTGACAGAAGAAGGAATTGCTTATTTGTACAAAGCAAAAACAAAAGAAGAACGTCAAGCAGCAATTGCAGCAATTGGCGGTGTTACACCTCTTGGAATGACTAGCACGAAAGAATCACTAGATAGCTTGCGTGAAGCCGGCATCGTGAAATTACCAGAAGATCTAGGTATCAAACGCAGTGAAGCGAAACGTTCATTATTAGCTGCACAAACAATCGATGATTTGATCGAATGGTCAGATGGCCTGTATGAACCACCAATGAAATTCAGAACTTGGTCATAAAATTGGCGAGAAAAACCTTTTGTCGCCATTTACCCAGATGGAAGAAGAAAGACGAATAAGCAGAACGTGTATGCTCTGTTTTACAAAAAGGGGAGAGATCCATGGAACAATTAGCTTATAAATATCCAACGAAACAGCCGATCAATAAGAAAATCCATGTAGGAGTGGTCGGTTCAGGAGATTTGGAAATCTTGATGTTTCCAACAGAAAAAACAGAATCTACTGTAAAAATTTGTACAGGAAGCGATGGCTTCGGCGAAGTATGGAACAATGTATTAACGAGATTTTTTGATCGTTATCCAATTTCAGCAGATATCGTGATCAATGACTTCGGTGCTACACCAGGAGTTGTGTACCTACGATTGACGCAAGCAATGGAGGAACTTTCAGATGAAAAATAGTTTTGTAGAATTAAACGCCAGAGAACGAGTGAACGCTCTACTTGACAATGGACGTGAATTGATTGATCCATTCGATCAAATCATCGCGCCAAGTTTGCCAGCACAAGGAATCGTCCCTGAAAGTGATGACGGGATCGTTGTCAGCCGTGGCACGATCAATGGCAAACAAGCAGTAGTAATCGCTATGGAAGGAAAATTCCAAGGTGGCGGTATCGGTGAAGTTTCCGGTGCAAAAATCGTTGCTGCACTTGAACATGTGTTAGAAGAAAATAAAAAAGGAAATGAGATCTTTCCAGTCATTGTACTAGATACAGGTGGTGTTCGTTTGCAAGAAGCAAACTACGGACTGTTATCTATTTCAGAAATCGGAAATGTAATCATTGCTCTAAAACAATATGTACCAGTCATCGGTTTGATTCCAGGACGTGTAGGATCATTTGGCGGTATGTCGATTACTTCAGCATTAATGAGTTATTTAATCGCAACAAAAAAAGCGAGAGTCGGTTTGAATGGACCAGAAGTTATTGAACAAGAAGCAGGCGTTCGAGAACTTGATTCTAGTGACAAAGACTTGATTTGGAATACATTAGGATCTCGTCAACAGGTAGAGTCAAAAATCATTGATGAATTAGTGACTGATAGTGTAGAAGCAATCAAAGCTGCTGTCATCGCAGCAATGGACGAACGAAAAGACACGCATCGCAGTGAAAGCTCAGCATTTTATTTATCATTACTTGATTCTTTAGATCTTTCAAAACCAATGGCCATTGACGATTACAATGAAGCAATTGCTAACCATCAAGCAAAATCAATTGACTTACCAGAAGTAGCAGAAGGAAATGAACCAGCTGCAGCAAGTGTTGGTTACGATTGGTTTGCGGCACTAACTGGCATGAAAAATCCAACTTCTTCTATTAGTACTGTGTATTATGGTAAATCAAGTAAATTCATAGAAGAAACCATCGTGACATCAATCGTACCTGATCCTAAAAACCCGATGTACCGTGTACGAAACGGTGAAGTTGGTTTAGTTGAAGGTTTCCGCATGGGACAAATTTTGGATCACGTTTACGAAGAAGATAAAGATAAAAAAGTGAAACGGCCAATCATCGTTGTGATCGATGTACCAAGCCAAGCATACGGCTATAACGAAGAATTAATCGGTATCCATGTGGCTTTGGCTAATAGTGCTGCTGCTTATGCAAAACTCCGTCAAGCTGGACATCCAGTTATTGGATTGATTGCAGGAAATGCTATTTCAGGTGCATTTTTAGCACATGGATTACAATCAAGCCGCTTGATTGCTTTAAACAATAAAGAAATTACCGTCCAAGCGATGTCTAAAGAAAGTGCTGCACGTGTGACAAAACGTTCGGTTGCTGAAATCGAAGCAGCTGCTGAAAAAGTTCCAGCTATCGCTTACGATATCAATAATTATACAAAACTAGGAGCGATCTATCATTTCCTAGAAGATATCACCGACCAAGCTGCTTCAGAACAAAATGTCAGCAAAGTCATCGAAGCAATCAATGAAGCCATTCAAGATGTCCGCAATACAAATGACACGATGCTGACAAATCGATACACAAACGAAACAGCCAAAACATTCGGACGTGTCGAAACAAATAAAGTCCGTGCCAAAATGGACGAAGAATGGGATGCATAAAAAATGATTCAAGCACATGATATTGTCCTTTTTGATAAACATGAAATAGAAGGGTTCACCTTGCCTGAATGGGTCGTTCTAACTGAAAAGATGTTCGGAACAGTTCGTCGTGCGTCGACGGATCACGCAGAAATACTACCGATTGGTTTACGTGGACCTGCCCGCAATCAGAGATGGGCAACAGAAATCTCAAAACATGCCGTCAAACAAGTCATTCATCCGTGGGACATCATCGAACAAGAATCGTATAGACAAGAGAAAATCATGGATTATCCTGTTTATCAGCAATTTCATGCTGCTAGAAACATATTATCAGGATGTAAATGGGGAATCGGCGGCCGCTTAGGATTTGAATTATCGACTGGGATTCCGGCAGTAAAAGAAACCAGTGATTTTGATTTGCTACTGTACGCAAATTCACCGATTGAATTGCCAATTCAGGTAATTCAATCGCATCCTGCTTTTTTTGAGCAATTCGATACCCAAGTAGTGACTCGGCAAGGCGGTTTTTCACTAAAAGAGTATTTGAGAGAGCCAGAGAAAAAAATTCTATTGAAAACAGTCGAAGGACCTAAATTAACTAAAGAACTTTGGTAATAAAGAAAAAGAGAGAGAAAGAGATGTTTGAAAACAAAAAAATCAAAATCAACGTAAGTGACTTCCAGAAAGTATCAGCTGTAAAGGCTGTTATGATGCAAACGATATTGAGCTTTGCTTTGGCAAACAGCCACAGCGCAACAAATACAGCTTTTCTTGGTACCTTTTACGTCATCGTTAAATACACAGCACCAATGTTTATTTTTGCAATTGTTTATAATATGGTAAAAACAAGCCAGCATTTGTCTTATTGGGAATTTTTGAAAGAAAAGTTTTTTGAACTAGTCGTTCCGTATCTTCTATGGACGACGGCTTATCTTTGGCTATTTCCAGCAGTCCAACAACAAACTCCGTATACGATACTGCAAGCTTTTTACTGAAATATGTCACAGGTGATGGAGCGCCTCATTTATGGTATACCGTTATGATGCTGCAGATCCAATTGTTCATGCCGTTTTTTGTTTGGCTCGGTTACAAAGTATTTGCTAATAAAAAATATGTATGGCCAGTATTGATTGGTTCAACGATTTTATATGTCGCATGGTATCTGTTCTATCAAACACAAGTATTGACTGGGCCTTATCATGACAGCTGGTACTTGTTAGATCGGTTTGTTGCTAGTTTCATGATTTACGGGATTTATGGGGTAGCCGCATTTGTTTATCATGAAAAAGTTTATCAATATTTGGACAGAGTACGTTATCTTTTCTTACCTGTTGCCTTAGTTATCGCGTTCTTTTCTGTCCGTTCATTGCTCGCACATCCAGGAGACTTGAGCTTTGCGAATGCGCCTTACTTGAATACGATCCAAAGTTTATACAGTTTAGTCATCATCTTTGCTGTCTTCATAGGCGCTTCCAAAATGATTGTAAACGATTCGCCAAAATTGCCATTGTTCAAATGGTTGTCTGTTTATGCTTATCGTACGTATTTAGCCAATGTATTTGTTTTCCAAGTACTGTTATTATTGTTTAAAGATAGTTGGCTGCAGTTACCTTCAGGAGTCATGATTCTTGTAGCTTATCTAATGACGGCAAGTTGTGCATTTGCTTTAAGCTGGTTACTTCATATCATTTGGGTAGCTATCAAAAAAGGTTTCAGCAAGTAATAGTAGGAAGAAGGAGTGAGTGTCATGATAAATGACGAACGAAAAAAAGCAGTGACTCAGCAACTCGCTGCGTTGGTAGAGGAAGCATTGATCGCAGAAGTAACATTAAGTCCAAAACCTGGATTAGTGGATGCACTGGATGCGGGTGCACATTCCGATATGGACTATGCTTTATTTCTTAAGTCTGCTAAGACGCTAACTCCTTTTTTTGAAGAAATGGCTCAAATAGCATGGCATCATGCTATTGATCAGGAGTTAAGAGAAAGAATTGCTGAGATTGGGCGAAAAGCGGAAAAGGCAATGCTGATTGCTACAAATGGCATCAATACCCATAAAGGAGCGATTTGGGCAATGGGGCTATTGATCAGTGTCATTGCACAAAAAATCAGTATGGAACAGCCTTTTTCTTTATCGAAAATACTTGATGATGTCAGCAAGCTTGCTGCTTTTCCTGATACAAAATATCGTCATAAAAAAAACACTCATGGTCATAGGGTGAAGCAAAAATATGGCGTAAATGGTGCATATGAAGAAGCGATATTAGGGTATCCGCATATCAGGCTTGCAATCCAAGCAGCTAAGGAGCTAGATAATGATTCATATGTACAGAAACAAATGCATATGTTGTTAGTTTTGATGAGTTCGCTAGATGACACATGCGTATTGCATCGCAGTGATCAGAAAACGTTAGTGGAAATGCAAAAACTTGCTCATGCTGCTAGTCAAAGTGCTTTACCAAATCGTCCATTTACAGCACTGTTGCACTTTTGTCAGGAAAACCAAATCTCTCCTGGAGGAAGCGCAGATCTCTTGTCTGCAAGCTTGTTCATGCTGAAGATAGAGGAATTATGGACTGCCGACACATACATCTGTTCGATGTTACTCAATGACTAAATAAGACAAAATTGCTAAAAAAACAGTTTATGCATCTGGTTATTGACTCTTCCTTTTAGCAAGGCTATGATAAAAATAGTTTTTTGTAATAAAAGATAACGAGGAAGACAATGAAAAAAATCAATTATTTAGCAATCATTTTGTTAGTGGGCCTATGTTTGTTTGCTCTGCCGACCCAAGGATTCGCTGTCGCGGGTGGTCATGGTGGAGGTACATCTAGCGGTCGAAGTTCGGGCAGAGGTTCATTTGGCGGTCGTTCATATGGGGGCAGTTATTTTGGCAGTCGTTCTTACGGCAGAGATTCTTATGGGTATTATGGTCCAAGTACAGGTCCTTCTAGTTATTAGCAAACGGGATTTCTTGCATTAGCTGTTTTGTCAGTAGGAGGGGTTTCTGCTTTTTCTATCGTCAAGAATAAAAGACAAAAGAAAAGGCTGAAAGCGGAGATATTGTCCCGCATGTCAGGAACGGCTAAAGAAAAGAAAGCACAGTTTCTGGAAATCCAAAAGATATTCATGAAGATCCAATCCGCTTGGGAAGAAGAAACTCCTGAAAAAGCCAGAAGCTGTTATACAGACAAGCTGTTTGCCGAAAATCAGAAAGTTCTGCAAAAAAACAAAGCAGACGGTGTAAGAAATCATACTAAAAAAATAACTATTCAGGAAGTAGGAAATTATCGACAGATCCACGAAAATAGTTTTGCCATCCGAATTGATTTCAGATGCTGTGATTATTCAGTCGATCGAAAAGATGGGCGATTGATCTCAGGAAGTAAGATACAACGACAGTATTTTTCTCAGATATGGTATTTTGATTTTTCTGAGAAAGAAAAAAGATGGCAAGCCGATTTTATTCAGCCGATTATGCTGGATTGAAAAATACAACAGCTCACTAAAAACATACTAGGGAAGGGACTGTGACACGACTTTTGTCACAGCCTCTTTTTTTCATTGCTCTATAGATAGCTTGCTTAAAAGTTCTTGGGCTTTGTTTTCATCAACGCTGCTCATGTCAAACGAATTTTTCTTAGCAAGAATTTTATTAGCTAGATCATTCAATTGTTGCTCGTTCAGATTGTTTTTATCTGACCACCAATAGATATTGACAGGATAATTGGTCATATCATTTCCATCAACTGAGACAACAATCTGGTTAGTAACACCAGTAGTTTCACCATATATTAGATATACATTTTCTGGATAAACTACAGATGTGTTATCGATTACAGGCGTTCCTGCTGGTAACATGCTTACGTGAAGCATACTTTCGTTTGTTTGAGGTCTAAGAGTTAGCCAAGCTTTGGCCAGCGACAAACTAGTATTTGTTCCGTCAGTATATTTTTTTCCTTCTTCATAACTAGGGATATTAGAAACATCCATGAATTTCTTGGAAACAATTACCCATTCATTAGGCACACCGTAATAATAGCCCGCTTCGACTAACTCGCCCTGATCATTCACTCTAAAGCTTCCCATAGAATCAACCTGCGCATCTGTATTTGTTACTGTTGCAAGCGGGTAACCTTCCCAATCTGTTGATAGATCAACCCGAAAGTTATTAGTTAAACCATGTGCTTTTATAACTGCACTAACCCATTGTTTGAGTTGGTCAGCAGTCAGATTCTTGGTATCCACTTCATTCTCAGTTTGAACGGTAGAGCTTTCTGAGGAAGAGGTCACGCTGTTAGAGGTGCTGGAGAGACTTGTTTGTGTGGTAGAGGCATCTTTTACAGATGATGTGATGCTCGTTTGAGTTGAATTAGAAGATGTTGCGGCGCTCTCGTTGTGACTTCCTAGATATTTGAAAGCAATGCCTCCTGCTGTAAAAGAGATAGCTAAAAGACCAATAAATAAAACTGTTTTTATTCTATTTTTCATTTTATAACCTTCTTTATTTTCTTTTTACTGTTTAAGTATAGATGAAAATGAAGTATAAATCGACTGTGTCAGAAGAAATGGGCAAGGAAACGACATTCAGAGCGCAAGAAAAGTGATTTTTGTATAGTCTTTTAACAAAAGGTAATCATTAGTTACTATTCTTCTCCTTCTTCTTAACCAGCTACCACAACTATAAATACTATATTTTGCAGTGTTTATATTATTGGTACATTAAAGTGGAAAAGAAAAGCTTTTATGTAGTTTAATTTGCAAAAAAAAGAATAAATTTATATCTAATAGATCAAAACAAAAAAATAAACACACGGTATTTACTTTTTTCTGTTTATATAATTACTTTAGTAAGGAAGCCTTATTATGAAATCAAGGCGTCAGGAAAATGCTATTGTTTTAACCGTACAACTAAGCTGGATATGGAAGAATATATGGACTATTTAGCTGTGAAAGGGAAAAAATTTTCTTGGAAATTGTGGTAAGTACAATAATTATAGTTTAATTACTGGCTGGGTTGACGTTTGGTTAATTATAAATATAAAAAAACGCAATTCATACCTTTAGGTGAAGTCACCAAAATAAAGGGTACATCAATGCGTTATAAGTAAAACCTTTAGGCTACAAAGCACATCAATGGAAAAAAGTAGAAAAAGTAATGTTAACAAAACTTGGAAAAGTTGCTTAGATTGTTAACATGATTTTTAAATTTGATAATTTGTTAGGTGAACAAAAAAGAAACAACTAAATTGAAATCTCCCCCCTAAAAAGTTAGATTTTTGGAGGGCATTTCAAAATGGATGAGAAAACAAACATTCTCATTGAGTCTGACTATTGAAAAAGATGACAGGCCGGTTTTATTCAGCCAATTATGTTTTATTTATTGATATAATTATTTCTGTAAAGAAACAAGCCGAATTATTTTGTTTTACCTTTTACTACATTTACTCCAGCTGGTATTTTATACGTACCATCTCTTTTTTTATAAGCAGAAAAATGATTAATTAAAGCTTGTTCATCTTGTGAAGTATTAATAGCTCCCTTTAAATGTAACGTTTTAAAATAATCAAGCAAATGTTTATCATTTTTTATATATACGTAACCATTTAAATGAGTATTTGAATATTCGCTAGCAAAAGATAATGCTTTTTTAAATACTTTAAATGTATATCCTCTGTCGTTGTGAGGAAAAGGTAACTGTTGCTCAAGTACTGTAGTAACGTAAGACTGTTCAACAGAATAAGCATCAAAATAGAAAAATAAAAAATCAGTTCCAGGATTTAAAAGTGAAAGCAACCTTACGATTTGATCAATCGCTTGTTTTTCTGCCAAATTTAAATCTTCACAGGGAATTAAAGTGTTAGTGTTAAAATTTTTACGTTCAAAATGAGCAAGCACAGAATAATTAAATGCCCAAAAACTACATAAAAAATCAACATTATCTAAAGAAGAGGTACTCCTACTAAATTCATTAATATCATAAACAAAAAAATCAGCTTTGTTGTTGGCTAGTTTTCTAGTTATTTTGTCTATCATACTTTCACTGATATCTAAGCCAATATAGTTTTCAGAAAAAGGAATGATTTTTTCAGTGATTCTCCCGGTCCCTACTCCAAGTTCTAGTATAGTGTTATATATCTTACTGTCGAGGTTAGAAATAATAATATCAATTTCCTCTTTGTAGCTTTTTGTATAATTATCAAAGAAAAAATATTCTGGCAAATAAAGATCATAATTTGTTGCGGTATCTTTAGACAAGTATTTGGAATTTTTATAATACATTTCTTTTATCCCTTTCTTTAATGATATAGGGAGTCAAAATAATAAGACCGATGAATACGAACACTGCCGATATAAGGAACATCATATGAAGTGAAATAAAATTCATCAGTAATTTATTGAAAAACAAGAGTAAGATGACACCTATTTCTGTAATGAATGACATAACAGAAAGTATAGAAGACTTATTCTTTTTTCCTGAGATGATTTCATTATCTAAAGTTAATAGAGAACTGCTGATAACACCGATACAAAGTTCCAGGATTAAAAACAAGAACAAAGATATCCATCTGTAATTAGTAAGAGAGATACCAATAAGCGAAACGGAAAGAAGCAACAAAAAACTAAGTAAAACTTTGTTATTGGAATTGATCTTACTAATAATTTGAGCATATAATTCACTTCCTGCAATTACAAATACAATGCTAAGCGTAAAGACAAAGGATAGATGAAAGCCATATTGATTAACATAGAATATAGACCAATAAACTAACACGAATTGCGTTGCGCCTTCGAAACACAGAGAAAGGATGGTAGCAAATACAACTTTCGAATCACGTAAAATCCCAAAGTTCCAATGGAATTGAGATTTGTGTTTAGAAGACATAGGTTGGATATTGGGGAGATGCATATACTTTGTCCAGATAAAAACAAACAGTGGATAAAATAGTAGGCCTGATATAGAAAAATATAAAGGGTAAGTATCATTTAAAGTAAAAAGTGTCGTTCCAATATTTCCGCCTACTAGAGTAGCAATATTTTGGATAGCAGTTCTTCTACCCATTACTTTTCTGTCTAACTTGATTCTATAAGCGCTTTCTAAATCGTTAGCATAAGCTAAGACAGCACCTGAATTCATAGCAAGTCCTATACCATAAAAAAATTCTGCAAAGGCAAAGCCTATTAAATGTTGAGAAAATAAAATGATACAAAAACTAATAGCTATTACTAAAGAGGATCCAATAATAATTTTTACTCTGCCAATTTTATCTGCCAGGATACCAGATGGAATTAATCCTAGTAAAATTCCTATATTTTGAAAACTCTTTACTAAACTGATATTACTGTCGCGTATCCCGTTTTGTGAATAGTAAATCGAAAATACCCCGGACATAGAACTCCGAAATAATGTGAACAACAAAGTAAAGATGATAAATGTCAAAGCAACGCTTTTTATTCGATTCATAAAATCATTCCTTATAAAGACTAGTCATATCAAATTTGTTTCCTAACTGTTCGTTAGCTGCGTAGAAGTCTAGATAATCTATTAACTTATCAGGATAGTTTCTACCGTGTATTTCATCTAATTGATTGATAATAGAATCGAAATCAGTAATTGATAAAGTGGATATGTTTAAATACTCTAATAACTTTAGATAGATTTGATAAAGAATATCTTTAGGTACTTCATTTAAAAATAAGACATTAAAACGTCTCTCCAAAGCTGTGTCCTTCATAATTATTTTATACTCATCTTTAGTAGTAGCGCCAAATAAAATAATTTCAGGGTTTGTAATATAGGGTTTAATAATATCCGCCCCAGAAAAACCTCCGTCTACTTTTCCAGCACCTAGTAGAATGTGTATCTCATCAATAAAAATAATAAAATTTAAATCTAAAGCAGCTTCAATTAACATAGTAAATTTTGATTCAAATTCACCTCGATATTTAGTATCAGAAATAATCTTATTCATTTCTACTACAAAAATAGGGTTGTCAGATTGTTTACTAAATTGATGGATTAAAGTGGTTTTTCCAGTACCGGGTTCTCCTACTATTAATAAATTATTTTTTATTTTTCTTTTTGTAGTAAGATTAACAAAATCTAATTCATGAATTCTACCTGAAAAAACAGAAAGTGGCTTATTACTGAAAAAATATCCCATACTTTTTATTTCAGAAGGTAAGTTCGGCTCTTTCCTTTTTTTTGTAGAGGTGTTTATGATTTTTTGAGTAAAATCTAGTAGATCAGAATCAGTTGTCTTTAGATGTATTAAGAAATCTTCTAGAGTTTTTTCTAGTGAAAAACCATTTGTAAAATTTTTTATCTTAGCAATTAATAAGTGAATATTATTAGTCTCATCAGAGTGAGGTAAGGGAAATGTATTATTTAATTGTTGTACATAATTTTCATTTAAAATTACATGTTTATAAGTCATATTTTTCTATTTCCCAAGTTTCAGTATCTAAAACAATACGTTGATCTATGACACTCGACTTAGTATATCCAGTTATAAATTTTACCACTTCAATAAGCGCCATTTTAGCGGCAATACCATTGTAAGGGTCCATGATAGTTGGAGAAAAGTTATTATTTATACGTTTTACTACAGAACTATTATTTTTTGAAATATTAGGAATCATTTCTGACAAAGTTCTAGTTACATTAGGAATAATAAGAGGTCCGAGAAAAATTTTTGAGAAAGCGTAAGGAGCAAAGGTAAGCCAAGGAACATTTGATTTTTCTGATATTTCATCTATTAAATATTCAATTGAATCTCTGGGTGTATCTGCACATTGGATAATTAAATCTGATTCTCCTACGAATTGGACAATTTGATCTAGGTTATCTTTAGAAACAAATTCATTAAATTTATTAATTTTTATAGAAGAGCTAATTTCTAGAAGCTTTTTTTCTGCAATATTTATTTTTGGAAAACCTATATCTTTTTCTAAATAAAGTATTTGCCTTGAAGTATTACTCAATTCCACTATATCTCCTTCAATTAAGTTTAGTTGTTTTATACCTATGGCAGCAAGTCCATAAGCGACATAAGAGCCGACTCCACCGATTCCAACAATTGTAATTGTGCAATCTGCTAATTTGTCTTGGTATTTTATACCATTCATGGCAGTTAGGTTTGGTAATGTAGCGAAGTTTTTGATTTGTCTATCGTATTTCTGATAGTTTTTATTTTTGATGATTTGATCAATCTCCGCTTCTTCACTTTTTATAATATTCATTTTTTTCCAATACAAGAGTAAATTTTCTAATTCATCGTTATCTATAAGAAATCCTTTTTCTTTTAATTTTTGTATAAATATCGTTTTTGGATACTTGTTATTTATTAATTCTAATATACTTGAATAGAAATCAATGTTTTCTGTGTATTCTATTCCATCCATACCAGCGACAGAAATAAATAATGTGTTTTCGGAGGTTATATTACAAGTAAAACTGGTATTAAGCACATAATTAACCATTTTTATCTCCTTTATTAATAATAAAAGAAACGACATGCTTGACCATATCGTTCCTTAGTGTGAAAAATTAACGTTCGGCTACTGAGCCCATACACATCACTTTTGTTTGTGTAGAAGCAACAACGGGTTTAGTTAATTTGATTTTAACTTTTGTATTCATGGTAACACCTCCTCGGTAAACAAATTTTTCAAGAAATATTTTTCTAATTCTTTGTAACTAATCTAAGAGAACTGCATGTGAAGAACAAATGAGTTCTTGTATAAATTGATAAAAGTTTTAGATAATTAAAATTAAAAAAAACTTTTATCGATCTAATATAATTATAAAGCGTTTGTATAAAAATAAAAAAGTTAATTATAATAAAAGTGAATATTTAATCATTCAGAAAAGCTAGCGTTACATTTGTGAAATATAAAATTTGTAAAGTGTTAGTTTGGAATCAAAACTGTTAATATAGTTTTTTTTATAAATATTTATTTTTTAAAATAAGTAATGTTGTATATATATACATTTTGTGTTTTGAGATATTATTCATAATTATTTTAGGGGTGAATTAATTGAAATAAAAATGTTTCTCGATTTACAACGCTGATTTTTACTATAGAAAAGAATACTTAAGGTACATTGGGAGAAAGCAAAACTTTCTCAGTAGGTCTAACTAGCTTAAAAAACGACAGGCCGATTTTATTCAGCCGATTATGCTGGATTGACAGGAAATATTTATGAACGGAGTTGTGACAAAAGCCTTGTCGCAACTCCTTTTTCTGAATAAACGGTGTGCCAGAGATAGCCTATCGGCAATAAGGCACGATTTTGTAAAATATGGGAAGCTATTTTTCAAAATCGCTTCTTATCGCTCAAGGCTGAACATCTCTGTCACAACTTCTCCACTAAATGGTGTTCAAAAGCTTGCATCTGCGATAATAAGAACAACCAAACAAAAAATAGGAAGCACTATTTTAGTTTAGTTGTTCTTATTACTTGATGCAGGACAGCTTTTTCACAACCTCTTTTTTGTATGGATGGGCAAAATTTTTGTAATAATAGGCGTATGTCTTTTTCGTTGAGGAGATGGAAAAGCATATGGCTTATTTTTTGTTTGCTTTGCTTACTTTCTTTCCACTTCAAGTGGCAGAAATATCTACTTTTTATTATGTAAGCGGAACCATATACTTGAAATCAGAAGGAGATCATTTCTATGAAAACAAGAACAATTGAAATACTTCACAGAATCATGACAGCCCAATATCCAGTAAAAGCAAAACATCTAGCAAGTGAGTTCAATGTCAGTCAGCGGACGATCCGTCAGGAAGTTCTTGAAGCGAATATCTGGTTGAGCAGTAAAAAGCTTCCGGAGATCCGTACAATTCGCAACAAAGGTTTTTTGTTGAAGCTGGAAAAGGAAAAGCAAGCTCGATTAGAAACTGAAATAAAAGATGTGAAAGACGGCTTTTTGAATCGGCGCGAACGTATTTTTGATCTAGTTTTAGCCGTTGCTTACAGCCGAATCCCGATCCATCTAAACAAAAAAGAAGAAGAATTTCAAATCTCTAAAAGTACATTAGATGAAGATATGAGACGGTTACGAGCAACACTGGTCAGTTATGGGATAGAGATCGTCAGTTATGGAAAGCAAGGACTGGTTTATAAAGGTTCAGAACGATCTATCCGTACGATGATCTATGATTTTATCAATCAGAATCTGGGAATGACCGACTTCTTTATGAATCAAGATGCACAATTAACACCGGCTCAAAAAATCTTTCTCCATTATTTTCCTTTGGTGGAAATCAAAAAAATACAGGAGATCTATTCCAATAAGTTGTTGAAACAAGAAGATGATATTTATAAAAAACAAATCCTGCTTTTTACATTGATCTGGATCCAGCGAATCAGGAAACATGAATTTATCTCTGCCATTAATTGGAAAAATACAGAAATAAAAGACAGTAGCTTTTCTGCATTTATTGACCACATGATCGAGGAATTTCAATTGGACAATGTCCCGCAAGTAGAAAGAAATTATCTTCGTTTCACTATTGAGACGTTCAATGCTAGAGATATCTCCAATTCAATCGAGTGGGTACAAGCTCAATTACTAACGATCCAATTGATCCAATTCGAGACACACGTACCTTTCCATCTAAAGGAAGAAGCTTTATTCGAAAATCTCTATAAGCACATGGCTGCACTGATTGTAAGAATCAAGAATCATATCCAAGTCATGAATCCATTGAAAGAAAACATCCGAACAAATTATTTCCCAATCTACCGCGCAGTCACTCATTTTGTTCCTACGATCGAAGAAGTAATTGGTGGCAAGATACTGGAGGACGAGATAGCTTTTCTTGTCATCCACTTTTCGACGATCGCCAGTGTAATCAAGCGAGACTTGAATTATGTTTATAAATCAGTCGTTGTCTGTAACCATGGGATGGCTACTGGAAATCTGTTAGCAGAGAATCTGAAAGAAAAGTTTCCTCAGATCGAGATTACTGCAGTTTTAAGTTCAAAAGAAATCGAATTAGTAGATAAATTGGATGTCAATCTGGTTTTCAGCACCTTTCAATTGAATTATCGAAATAAGCCGCTTTTAGTTGTCGATCCGATTTTAACTGAGACGAATATCTTGGTTATAGAAGACTTTTTGAAAAGAAATGAAGAACTACAGCGGTTAGAGCCTAACAGTCATGAATCGACGGAGTTATTCACTCAAATAATAGATGTCATGAAAGAAAGTGGTGGCCGAGTAGATCGAATCATCTATGGCAAGTTAGAAAAATTATTCGAAACAAACAATTTAGAAATCAACAAAAGGGAGATCCAGCCTATGTTAAAAGATATTTTGACGGACAGCAATATCATGATCAAAGAAAAAGCCACTACTTGGGAGGAATCGATTGAACTAGCTGCTAGACCATTGGTTAAAGAAAACATTGTCGAAGAGCGCTATGTCGAAGCGATGATTCGTGCAGTGAATGATTACGGACCGTATATCGTGATTGGCAAACACATGGCACTAGCCCATGCCCGACCAGAAGATGGGGTCAATAAATTAGGAGTCAGCGTAGCTACGATTGAGCAACCAATCGATTTCGGTAATCCTGAAATGGATCCAGTAAAGATTATTTTTTGTTTGGCAGCAGTAGACTCCTACTCGCATCTGAACATCATGAAAGAACTAATTGAATTGATCAACAACGAAGAGAAGTTGGATCGATTGATTGAATGCACAAATATCGAAGATTTCAAACAACTGCTTTTTTCAGTAGTTGAGAAATAATAAATGATACGGGGGAGAACAAAGATGAACAAATTGAACATTTTATTCGTATGCGGCGCAGGTTTAGGAAGTAGTTTTGCAGCACAGATGTCTGCTGAGGATGTTTTGAACAAATTAGGAGTAGAAGCCAAACTGGACCATTGTGATATTTCTTCCGCAGTTTCCATGAAACCAGATGTGATCATCACAGCAGAAAATTTTCGTTCGCAGTTCGAAAAGTTCGCAGTTGATCCTAAAACGGCGATGATCTATTTGAAAAATATTGTTTCAAAAAATGAAATTGAAGAAAAAATCACCCCAGTTCTGCAAGATAAGGGAGTTATCTAAATACAAAAAGAAAAGAGGGTAAAAACATGAGCGTTATCAATTTTATCATCGAAAATATTTTGACTCAGGCATCGATCACCATTGCATTGATTGCTATGTTGGGTCTACTACTGCAGAAGAAATCAGCAGGACAAGTCATCTCTGGCACGTTAAAGACACTCCTAGGATTTCAAGTGTTGAGTGCCGGTTCGAGCATCATCGTTGGAAGTTTAACTTATTTCGGGAAAATCTTTACTGAAGGATTTCATATGCAAGGGATCATCCCTTCTATTGAATCTATCAATGGTCAAGCAATGAATGATTTGGGTTTAGGTAGAGATATTGCACTGACGTTCTTAGCCATTTTTGTATTCAATATTATTTTGGCTCGTTTCACAAAATGGAAGTACATTTTTTTAACTGGTCAAGCAATTTTATGGATGGCAACGATGACGACAGTCTTTGGCTATTTTGCCGGTCTGCGAGGGATCGTATTGATCTTGGTCGGTGGTTTTATCGGAGCTTGTTTCGCCATTGCTATGCCGGCAGTAGCGCAACCGATCATTCGTAAAATCACTGGATCAAATGATATTGCTTTAGGTCATTTTTGTACGATCGGGTACTTATTTGAATCCGGTGTTGCTAAGCTTTTTGGTGAGAAAGGCGAAAATAAAAAGTCGATCGAAGATATCAAGTTGCCGACACATTTCGAATTTCTGCAAGATACTTATTTGTCTGTCATGGTCGTGATGGTCCCGCTATATATCATCACTGTTTTATTTGCAGGCGAACCATTCGCTTCTGAATTATCAGGAGATCAAAACTATATCATGTTTGCCTTTTTACAAGCCATCCAATTCGTAGTGGGTGTGTATGTATTGCTAGCTGGTGTACGTCTACTGTTAGGTGAAATCGTGCCGGCATTTCGAGGGATAGCTATGAAATTAGTTCCTGATGCGATCCCTGCCTTAGATTGTCCAGTTTTCTTTCCTTATAGCCCAAATGCTGTCATTTTAGGTTTCATTACGACAACGATTGGTACGATTATTGCCATGTTTACTTTGCCCATGTTCGGCTTAGCGATGATTTTACCTGGTATGCTAACCAATTTCTTTGCCGGAGGGACAGCAGGGATATTTGGCAACGCAGTTGGCGGACGCCGAGGAGCGATCATTGGCGGTATTGCTCATGGTTTCTTTATTACATTATTGCCCGCTTTGCTAGTAACGATCTTTAATTCGATGGGATTCATCAATGCTACAGCAACCGATGTAGATACAGTAGCCGCAGCACTCTTATATGCCTGGATCTTAAGCCCAGTTTTGAAAGCATTTTAATTGAAAGTAGGGAAAATGATGTTTGGATTTTTTAAGAAAAAAGAAAAAGAACCGAAAAAAGTTCTGGCAAAAGAAGAAAAAGCCCTATCGCCAGAAGCGACCGAAAAGATTCAATCAGAGATTACACAATTGAAACAAGAGATTTCCACTACCCAAGATAGGCATAAATTAGCGGAACTTTATGAACAAGTTGGACTTAAATTTTCTGAATTGTATGAGAACGATCAAGCCATCCAATATTTAGAAAAGAGCTTGGAAAATAAACAGACGATCGGAGATGGGTATAAAAAACTGATGAGCCTCTATAACCAGAAGCGTTCAGATGCTGCTCGTGCTGGTGATGATCAAGGGATCGATTACTACATGGGCAAAATGGATGAGATGCGACAAATTGCAAAACAAGTAACGATCAAAGGAAACAAATAAAAAGATAAGGTGGCAATAAAAGATGTATACAACATTGAAAGAAGTAACAAAAACAGCAGAAGAGTTGAATTTTACAGTTGGAGCTTTTAATACGCATAACCTAGAAATGCTTCCTGCCATGCTAGGCGCAGCAAAAGAAATGGGTTCGCCAATCATTATTCAAACAAGTGTCGATACCGCTAAATATATCGGCATGCATGTGTTAGTCAATGTAATGACAGCTATTGCAGAAGAAGAAATGGTTGATGCAGTCTTGCACTTAGACCACGCCCGAGACTTTGATGATATCAAAGAAGCAATCGACAGCGGATATACTTCTGTCATGTATGATGGGTCCCATCTGCCTTTCAAAGAAAATATCCTGAAGACAAAAGCAGTAGTAGAATATGCCCATGCGCACGGTGTTTCCGTAGAAGGAGAACTTGGAACAATCGGCGGTACAGAAGAAGGAATCCATGTCGCTGAAAATGACAAGGTATATACAAGACCGGAAGACGCAGTGAAATTTGTAGAAGCTACAGGCGTGGATGCATTAGCTATTGCTATCGGTACGAATCATGGACAATTCAAATCAAAAACAGAAGTAAACATTCCCTTGCTGAAAGAAATCGATGCAGTAGTTGATGTCCCCCTAGTTATCCATGGAGGAACAGGTGTGAAAGAAGAAGATTATCCTGAATTGATCAATAACGGGATCCGCAAATTCAATGTTGGAACGGAGCTTTTAGTCAACTGGACGAAAGTAGCTAAAGAAACCTTTAGTGAAACAGAAATCAACAAGTCTCTTCGCCATAATGTGATTCCAGCAAATGAAGCAGTAAAAGAAATTGTCAATCATAAGATTGGACTGTTTATGAACTTGGAAAGTCCAATTAACTTAGGAAATAAATGAGATGAAAAAGTATTTCATTCTTCTGGCTGGTAGTCCTGGTACAGGAAAAACATATCTTATGAATAAACTACGGGAACGATTTCCAGATATGTATGCCATCACGCTCGATGAAATCAAGGAATACTATGCAGAATCCATCGGGTTTAACAATTTGGAAGAACGGGCGGAACAAGAAAGGACGAAAGTTTATCCTTTCTATTACAAAGCACTTGATTTGTATATGGAAGCAGGAAAGAAAGTGATTGTGTCCGAGTATCCTTTTAGTGATAAGCAAAAAGCACGACTCCAAGAATTAGCAGATAGATACGGATATCAGGTGATCACGATTCGCCTAACAGCAGACTTTGAAGTGTTATGGCAACGTCGGTACAAACGTGATCGTGAATCAGATCGTCATTTGAGCTATATCATGGATCATTATCACTATGGTGACGTATTGGAAGATCGAACGAAAGGGACCAATCATATTACGAAAGAAGCATTCAAAAAGATCATCGCCGACCGAAAATATGACAAATTCCAGTTAGGAACACTATATGAATTTGATGTAACAGACTATACTCAAGTGGATTACACTCCACTATTGGATAAATTAGAAAAAAAATCAATGACAATAAGTAACAAAGAAATGGCTTAATATCGAAAAATTGGCTTTTGAACGCCGTTTACCGAGAGGTCGTGAGCCTACCGTTCAGCACCGAGTCACAAGGAGCAATTTCAAGAAACAGCTTCTCATGTTTGATGAATATTGTGACTTGTGACTGAGGAGTTGGTAGGAGGACACCGTTTAAGGAAGAGGTTGTGAAGTCAGTGTTTTAATATGAGTATTATAGAAAAAAACGGCAAAATAGCTCCTCATATTTTGCCGTTTTTTTAGTGAATACCGAGCATCAGCTGATTGAACACCGTTTAGTGGGGAGGTTGTGAAAAAGCTGTCCTGCCTCAATTAATAAGAACAGCCAGACAAGAATAGCTCGTCATATTTTTCGTTTGGTGGGGCTTATTACCGCAGATGCAAGCTTTTGAACGCCATTTATTCACAGCCCCAGAGAAGTCGAATGTCTTTTGTTCTCGAGTTTTTTAACATTCTTTTATTTATTGCAGATTTCATTATATTTATTTGCCGTAATTAAACTAGTCTTCTATACTTGATTACATAGTCATACATTTGCTAAAAAAGAAGGGAAGAGAATGAACAAGAAGTTGGCTCAATACAAAAGACTACTCGCACTTTCTCAAGCTGGTCTATATTATGGAAAAGATGTATTTGATAAAGAGCGTTTTGAGGAGATCCGGACGATTTCATTGGAACTGATCAGTGAAATAGGAAAAGAAACTTTCGAAGAAATAAAAGCGCTCACAACGATTGGAGAAGGACATCCAACACCAAAAGTAGATGTTCGTGCCTATATCAAAAAAGATGGCAAGGTCCTACTAATCGAAGATAAACGGACGAAAGAATGGTCACTTCCTGGTGGATTTGCTGAAATAGGATTGTCTCCTGAAGAAAATGTGCGTAAAGAAGTCTATGAAGAAACAGGATTAACAGTAGAAACTACTCAGTTGCGAGCAGTTTTTGATACGAATAAACAAAAAGATATTCCACAGCTTTTTCAGTATTATAAACTTGTTTTTGCTTGTGCGATCCACGGTGAAGAGGCCAAGTTTATTGAGAATAATGAAACTTCCAACATGGGATTTTTTAGTATAGAAGAGTTGCCAAAGCTATCAGAAAAGCGAACAACGAAGAAACAGTTACTTATTTTAGAAAACAAAAACCAGATCTATTGTGATTGAGCTTTTTCGTAAAAGAAGAAAAGAATATACTTTACTAGTTATTAAAAAAGAACTTGATTTTTTTATTGAAAATAGTTGCATTTGCAACAAAAAGAGGTAAACTAGTCTTACAAACAAAATAAAGGTGGGATGAAATGGCTGAAATCCTTCGAGACATCGGAATGATTGCCCGAGCGCTAGATTCTATTAGCAATATCGAATTCAAAGAAGTCGATTTAACAAGAGGACAGTATCTTTATTTAGTACGTATTTGCGAAAATCCTGGAATCATCCAAGAAAAACTAGCAGAAATGATCAAAGTAGATCGTACAACGACTGCCCGAGCAATCAAGAAATTAGAATCCAATGGGATGATCGAACGTTTGGAAGATAAAGAAAATAAAAAAATCAAGAAACTCTATCCGACTAAAAAAGGAGCAGAAATCTATCCTTTCATCATTCGAGAAAACAACTACTCCAATGCAGTCGCATTAAATGGTCTTTCTGACGAAGAAGCAAAACAATTGGAATATCTTTTAAATAAAGTATGCAAGAATGTTAGCGAAGATTGGAATTTTGTCAAAAAAGGCAATAAAAGGATCTATTGAAAGGAAGAAGCCGTGAATAAATACGAAATTCGAAAAATGACGCCTTCAGATGTAGACTTACTACAACAAATTAGTATCGAAACATTTACAGATACATTTGGAAAAGATAATTCACCGGAGCATTTAGCTGATTACTTGACACAAGCTTATGCACTAGAAAAACTTACAGAAGAGCTAAAAGATAAAGAAACCGATTTTTTCCTAGTGAGTATCGATCAAGAGCCTGCGGGTTACCTGAAACTAAATACAGGAACGAGTCAATCTGAGGAAATGGCTGATCATTTTTTAGAAATCGAGCGAATCTATGTACGAAAAAAATTTAAACATCAAGGTATCGGTACATTTTTACTAGATACAGCTATTGAAAAAGCAAGAGAAAAGCAAAAAACAGCCATTTGGCTCGGTGTTTGGGAACACAACGATGTTGCGCTCGCTTTTTATCGTAAAAAAGGATTTATCAAATACAGCGAACATGTTTTTTATATGGGAGATGATCCCCAAACAGACTATCTATTCATCAAGCAATTATTCTAATCAAGAGGTGTGAACAGATGAAAAAAGTAATAGTGGATACCAATTTCTGGGAAGTATTTCCTGAAGCAACCATCGAAATCTTATCCGTAAATGGTATCGATAACCACGTAACAAAAGAAAGTGAAGAAACGTATCATCAATTATTGAATGAGGCAGCAAAAGAAGCAAGAAATTACCTTACAGAAGAAACATTCAGCCAAAACGAAGTCATTGCTCAGTGGCGTCAGGCATTTACCACATTCAAGACTAAAAAAGGTGCACGTTCTTCTATTGAAGCTTTACTGAAACGTGCAAATCAAGAACGGGAATTTTTCCCAATCAATCCGCTTGTAGATATCTATAATAGTATTTCCTTGTCTTTTGGCGTACCTTGCGGCGGAGAAGATATCGAAAAGATCGCAGGAAATCTGCATTTAGGAAAAGCCCAAGGTGGCGAATCATTCCTGCCTTTAGGTGCAGATTCCGATGCTCCGGCACTTCCGGAAGAAATCATCTACTATGATGAACAAGGAGCGATCTGTCGCTGTCTCAACTGGCGTGAAGCCCAAAGAACGATGCTGACGGAAGAAACACAAGCAGCGGTGCTGGTCATTGAATCCATCAATGCTGAACAAGCGGCACGTGGCGCACAGGCAATCGAAGCGTTGAAGGAAAAAATCGATCAAACATTTGGCGTAACTAGTGTTAGACACACACTAACCAAAGATGAATCAGAAGCAGAATTATAAAAGAATCGAAAAAAGAAGAGCGGCATTCATTGCCGTTTTTTTTTGTAAAAAAAGTTTGTGGAGGAAAGCAATCCTAGAAACTATTGCTTTATTTTTCTTGAATAGTATCAAACACAAGGTGTTTGCGCTTTCGTGATATAATGAAATCAGTTTATAGACAGGAAAGAAAATCAAATAGAAAGAAGGGTCAAACGATGATACAAAAAACACGTGTGATGCTTTATGTCAATGACGTAGAGATGATTTGCCGATTCTTTGTAGAAAAAATTGGTGCAGAAATTTCTGAAACAATCGAATTGCCAGAAGAATTTAAGAGTATTGTACTCAGCATCTCAAAAGAATTAGAATTAGGCGTATTCCCAAAAGTATTTGTGCAGAAATTTTCACCAGAAGTATTAGGACCACCGCCTTCTTTAGTGTTTTTTACGGACGAATTTGAGACTATCTACGAGAACATGGAAGAACCAGGAGAAATCACAGATAACAATGGCATCTTGACTTTCAATTTTTCTGACCCTGAAGGCAATTATTTTGTTATAGGAAAAGCTGAGTCGTCTGATTGAATAAAAAGGAGGAAAAACAGTGGATCTAATGGGAAGATTAGAAGGTTATTTGAAGTATCGGCGAGCAAAACATAGTGAGAAGCTTCGAGCAAAGAATCTCAAATCAGGAAAAAAGAAGACAAAAGGCTGGGGAAAAATGGTCGATACAGGTTTTGGCGGACTAAATAATCTGAATCCTGTCGATACAAAAGAATTCATCAAAGAAGAACAGAAACGAAATGGTAAAATCAAATCACACTATTGATTTTTGAGACTAGAATGAAGAAACTTTATTAACACAATAAAGAAATTCTTGTAATCCAAAGTGAATGTTCATGAACTTTGAGATAAAGAGATTTAATCAGATGGAACGTTCGGATTTTGCTTAAAATCCGAATTTTTTGTTTACTTATGTTTTGTTTTAGTATATGATAAAACACGTTGTTTTATTAATAAATCGAAATTTTAACGGACTTTATTTATAATGTTCGGATTTAGGGGGATGGAAGATGAAGGAAAAAATACTTTCCTACTTCGAAATAGAAAAATTGAACACCACGGTAAAACGTGAGGTACTGGCAGGATTTACAACATTTATCTCAATGGCTTATATCTTATTTGTAAATCCAACTGTATTAGGTGCTTCTGGAATGGATGAAGGAGCAGTGTTTACTGCGACTGCATTAGCCAGTGCGATCGGCTGTATTTTAATGGGGGTATTAGCCTGTTATCCAATTGGAACGGCACCTGCTCTTGGGATCAATGCTTTTTTTGCTTATTCTGTTTGTTTAGGAATGGGGATTCCATGGGAAACAGCATTAGCCGGCGTATTCGTTGCTTCTTTGATTTTTATTTTGATCACAATCTTCAAGCTGCGGGAAATGATCATTGATGCGATCCCAGCAGATTTGAAATATGCGATTTCTGGCGGTATCGGTCTATTTATCGCTTTTCTTGGTCTGAGCGAAGGTGGGATCATCGTTTCGAATGAATCTACATTAGTAGGATTAGGATCACTCAACGTTGGTTCTACTTGGTTGACGATTTTTGGATTAGTCGTAACTGCTATCTTGCTTGTTCGGCGTGTACCAGGTGGCATCTTCATCGGGATGGCAGCTACAACGATTTTAGGTCTGGTCACAGGTTTGATTCCAATGCCTTCTGAAATTGTTGCCGCAGCACCAAGTTTGAAACCAACATTTTTAGTTGCATTAAAACATGTAGGGGACATCAATTCTCTTCAAATGTGGGTCGTAGTGCTGACATTCTTGCTTGTGACTTTCTTTGATACAGCAGGAACTTTAGTTGGATTAGCAAACCAAGCAGGTTTCATGAAAGACAACAAGATGCCTCGCGTAGGGAAAGCTTTAGCTTCTGATTCAACAGCTATGCTTGCGGGTTCCTTATTAGGTACTTCTCCTGTTGGTGCATTTGTAGAATCATCAGCTGGTATCGCCGTTGGAGGACGTTCAGGTATCACAGCTATTACTACAGGGATTTTCTTCTTGTTAGGCTTGTTCTTTTCTCCATTACTATCAGTTGTTACTTCACAAGTAACTGCACCAGCATTGATTATGGTAGGAGTATTGATGGCACAATCTTTGCGACAAATCGAATGGGGAAAATTAGAGATTGCGATCCCTTCATTCTTGATCTTGATCGGCATGCCTTTGACTTATAGTATTTCAGATGGGATTGCATTAGGTTTTATCTTCTATCCAATTACCATGTTAGCAGCTAAAAGAGGAAAAGAAGTATCTCCCATCATGTATGGTCTGTTCTTTGTATTCGTGGGATTCATGTGGATATTGAATGTGAAATAAAGAGGTTGTGAAATCAGTGTTCTGGCCTGAGTATTAGAGAAAAAAACGAAAAAATAGTTCCTCATATTTTGCCGTTTTTTGAGCTAATACCAAGGGACAGCTGAGTGAACACCGTTTATAAAGAAGTTGTGAAATCAGCATTCTTCCCTGCATAAATCAATCCTTTCAAAAAACAGTTGAGGAAATTTCCTCAGCTGTTTTTTTGTTTTATTCTGTTACCGATAACAAGGTGCAATAGCTATTTGAAAGCGTTACAATTTTTAGTGAGAGAGACTAAAATAAATGATTAAGCAAAAAATAGAAACATCCATTTATAGGAGGAAAATCATGGAACAAAAATGGTGGCACCATTCAGTTGTTTATCAAACCTATCCAAGAAGTTTTCAAGATTCAAATCAAGATGGTATTGGAGATTTGCGGGGGATTATTTCCAGGTTGGATTATCTGGCGTATTTAGGTATTGATGCAATTTGGCTTTCTCCAGTATACGAGTCTCCGAATGATGACAATGGGTATGATATCAGTAATTATCAAGCAATCATGGCAGAATTCGGTACGATGGAAGAAATGGAAGAACTGATTGAAGAAGCAAAGAAAAGAAATATCCGTATCATCATGGATCTGGTGGTGAATCATACTTCTGATGAACATCCGTGGTTCATTGAGGCCCGTAAAAATAAAGAAAATCCTTATCGGGACTATTATATTTGGCGTGATCCGGTCAATGGAAAAGAGCCTAATAGATTGCGCTCAATATTCAGTGGTTCTGCTTGGCAGTTGGATGAAAAAACGGGGCAATATTTTCTGCACTTGTATAGCAAGCGTCAACCTGATTTGAATTGGAAAAATAAACAGGTTCGCCAAGAGATTTATCAAATGATGAATTTCTGGATCGATAAAGGTATTGGTGGCTTTCGTATGGACGTGATCGATATGATTGGCAAAGAACCGGATAAAGAAATCACAAGTAATGGACCTAAACTGCATGAGTATCTTCAGGAAATGAATCAAGCAACTTTTGGTGACAAAAATCTGATGACTGTTGGCGAAACATGGGGAGCAACTACCGAAATCGCGAAACTTTATTCCAATCCTAAAAGAAATGAATTATCCATGGTCTTCCAATTCGAACACATAGGATTAGATCAGCAAGAAGGCAAAGACAAATGGGATTTGAAACCCTTGAGTATCTCTGAACTGAAAAAAGTATTATCGAAATGGCAAACTTCTTTGGGTGATGAAGGATGGAATAGTTTATTTTGGAATAATCATGATCTTCCGCGAATTGTTTCTCGTTGGGGAAATGACGATGTGTATCGAAAAGAAAGTGCCAAGATGTTTGCTATCTTGCTTCATATGATGAAAGGTACTCCTTATATCTATCAAGGAGAAGAATTAGGCATGACGAATTGCCCAATTGATGATATCGCGGAAGCAAAAGATATTGAGACAATCAATATGTATAACGAAAGGATTTCTTCTGGATTTACAAAAGAGGAAATCTTGGAATCAATCAATGTGAAAGGAAGAGACAATGCTAGGACGCCTATGCAATGGAACGCCCGTGAACATGCTGGGTTTACTACTGGAATTCCATGGCTTCGAGTCAACCCAAATTATAAAGAAATCAATGCAGAAGAAGCGTTAGCAGATCAAGATTCTGTTTTTTATATGTACAAGAAATTGATCGATTTGCGTAGAAAACATGACATCATCGTCTGGGGAGACTATGAATTAGTAGAAGAGACGCCAGAGCATGTCTTTGCCTATTCTCGCATATATGAAGATCAGCGATGGCTCGTTGTTTGCAATATGTCTAGTGAAAAACAGGTGTTCACTGTTCCACGTGAAGCTTTAAGGATTATTGTGTCAAATTATCCTCTGAAACAGTTACCAGACGGCAAAGTCGAGTTACGACCATATGAAGCATTTGTGGTGGAAGTAAATAAAGAAAAGCTTATTTGATTGAAACGTATTACCGAGAGGTTGTGACACATTTTTTGTCACAACTTCTTTTTCTCAAAACTAAACAGAGGAGGCGGTCATTACTCCGTGTTTTTTGACAAAAAATAAAAATCATACTATGATATGTACGCCAATGGAGGGGATGAAATGGAAAAGCCAATTGAAAAAGCGTTGGATGAATGTCTTTTCTTTAGCGTGAAAAAGCTAGATCGCCTATTGAATAAATTAGCTGATGAAGCGTTTAGAAAAACAGGTCTGGCACCAACTTATGGATTTATTTTATTGATATTAAAAGAAAAAGATGGTATACCGCAAAAAGATATTGCACAAATGCTCTATTCTGCGCCTTCAACAATCGCTCGTTTTGTTGAAAAATTAGAATATAAAGGATACGTCAAAACAGTTAGCGAAGGGCGCTTGTCATTAGTTTATCTTACAGAACAAGGACGCCAATTTACTAAGGAAGTCGATGGTAGTTGGGAAGAACTCCATCAGTCGTACAAAGCAGTCTTGGGAAATGAAGCAAGTAAAGAATTAGCCGAGATAATGAATGAAGCAACAGATAAGTTACAAAAAAAATAAAAATTTTTTAAGCAAATTAATTGCATGTGCAACTAACAGAGTGGTTTAATGATAGATGATTCTCGATAGGTTAATCAGAGCGAATTATGGGAGGAATGACAATGTCACACTTTGATCAATCAATTACTTTACCTTCAGGAGTTCAATTGAAGAACCGATTGATGCTGTCGCCTATGACGACACAACTCAGCTTCTTCAATGGAGTGATCACCGAAGATGAGATCACTTATTATAAACAACGTTCTAAAGGACTTGGTGCTGTTATTACTGGTGCTGCAAATGTCCAAGATATCGGAAAAGGCTGGCCAGGTGAACTGAGCATCGCTCACGATGAAATGATTCCTCGGTTAAGTGAACTAGCTAAAGCAATCCAAGGAGAAGGTGCAAAAGCGATTGTTCAGATTTTCCACGGTGGACGAATGACTAGTCGAGCTACTCTATCAGGAGAACAGCCTGTATCTGCAAGTGCAGTTGCAGCGGAACGACCTGATGCAGAAACACCGCGAGCATTAAGTGAAAATGAAATCAAAGAAACAATCCAAGCATTTGGCGAAGCCACACGCAGAGCGATTGAATCAGGATTTGATGGAATCGAGTTGCATGGAGCAAATACGTATTTGATTCAACAATTTTTCTCTCCGCATTCGAATAGACGAGAGGATCAATGGGGCGGTAGCTTGGAAAGTCGTTATCGTTTTATTGAAGAATTATTAACAACGGTTTTCTCAGCGGTTGAACAATATGCTAAAAAACCATTCATCGTAGGGTATCGTTTCTCACCAGAAGAATATGAAACACCAGGTATCCGTTTTGAAGACACGATCTGGCTTCTTGAACGATTACGTGAGTCAAAACTAGATTATCTGCATGTTTCATTAAATATGTATGATCGAATAGCTCGTTCTGATAAATACAACGATAAATCGATTCTTGAAGTGGTCCATAACACGATTCAAGGAAAGATCCCTTTAGTTGGTGTCGGTGGGATCCGCAATCGCGAAGATGTAGAGCAGGTATTGAAATATGCAGAACTTGCAGCAATTGGACAGCAAATGGTCGTCGATCCTGACTGGGCAGAGAAATTATTGGAAAACCGTGAGGATGAATTTGTAACGAAACCCTTCGAAGAAGCATATAAAGAGCTATATTTGCCAAGTCCATTATATAATTTCTTGAAAGCACGTTATCAATAACGCAATTTTTATAGAAAGAGGATGGGAAAATGAAAGTATTGATCGTATTAACAAATGTAGAAAAGTACGAAAAGATCGAGCGTCCTACAGGTTTGTGGTTAAGTGAACTGACTCATTTTTATGATGTATTAGTAAAAAATGGGATCGATGCAGATTTTGTCAGTCCTAAAGGCGGATATGTACCTTTAGAACCGCAAAGTGTTTTGAATATGGATGAAATCGATTGGGCCTATTATAAAGATGAAGATTTCAGAAATCGGGCCTTGGGAAATACCTTACGTCCTGATGATGTGGATGCAAATGATTATGCAGCGGTTTATTATGCTGGTGGCCACGGAACAATGTGGGATTTTCCAGAAGCAATAGATCTTGGGAAAGTCGCTTCACAAATCTATCGAAATGAAGGGCTGGTCTCAGCTGTTTGTCACGGTGTTGTAGGATTGTTGCCAGTTACAGATGAGTCTGGAAAATCTATTTTAGCTGGACGTACAGTGACTGGGTTCAGTAATGAAGAAGAGGAAGCAAATGGTACAACGAATGAAGTACCATTCTTAGCAGAAGATGCTTTGAAAGAAAAAGGAGCAAACTATCAGTCTGGTGGAGCTTTTTCAGAAGTGGTTCACATTGATGGGCGGCTTCTTACAGGGCAAAATCCTCAATCTGCTCATCAATTAGGCGAAGCAGTTGTTGAAGCATTAAAGAATTAAAAATTGTTAGCATAAAAATGATGTGTCTATTCTAACTATTACATTACACACACTAAAACTCGTCTTTTCGTTCTTTTCTGTTTCCTATTTGGACAGAGGTACGTAAAAGGCGAGTTTTTTTCTTTTATAAGAGTACATTTTTTGAAACATCTCTTCAGAAATGATACTCTTCAATTAGGTCCACTAGTATATTATTGAGAAACAGACCTAGAACACGGTATGATGGAAAGGGTTGATTCTGCTGCATCGCTATGTATCATAAGGTTGAAAGCGAGTTATGAATACTGTGTTTTCTGATTGAGAAGTTAGCAGTAGAACACCTTATAAGAAAGAGGAATGCAGATGAACATTGTAATTGTCGGCGGGTCGTTTGCAGGGATTCATGCGGCTATTTATCTTCGCCAATTGATGCCAACAAGTGAAATATATTTGATTGAAAAGCAATCGAAGTTAGGATGGATTCCCAGCGGGTTCAATTTGATATTAAAAGGAAAGGTTACCAGTGAAAAACAACTTTCTTGGATCACGAAAGAAGAACTGACTGACCGCTATCGAATCCATGTTTACACAGAAAAGACAGTAATAGGATTGAAAGAAAAAAAAGTCGTTTTAGCAGGAGGAAAAAAATTGGATTTTGATCGTTTGATTCTAGCGACTGGTTCAAATCAAAAGTTTCGAAATATTTCTGCAGAATCAACGCTTATTCACCCAGTTAAAAAGATACAAAACGTAACGGCTCTTCAGCAAAAGATCATGAATGCAAAGAAAATTGCAATTATTGGTGCAGGACAAGCAGGAATCGAAATAGCTGAAGGTTTGGCATCAAGAAAAAAACAAATCCATCTTTACGAAAGCCGAAAGTCAATTCTTTTTCGTTATCTAGATCCTGAAATGACAGAACCGTTAGTAAAGGAAATGAAAAATCAAGGGCTTTCACTTTTTTTAGAAGAACAAGTTGTGTCTTTGACTGAAAATGAAACCGCTATTGTAGAGACGGAAAAAAGAAAGGAGAACTATGATCTTGTTTTGCTGGCTAATCATTCTCGCCCCGACAATCAGATGTGGGAAGAACAATTAACATTGAATGATGATGGAACGATCTGGGTAGATGACTACTTGCAAACGTCTCAAAAAGACGTCTATGCGATTGGCGATGCGATCCAAGTAACTTTTCGTCCAACAAATGAAAAAATGTATGTTTCTCTAGTAAATAACGCTGTCCGTACAGCACGAAATGTCAGCAAGACAATTAGTGGCTCACAGACAAAGGATCAGGGAACCTATCGTCCAGTCGGCAATCAGTGGTTTGGCTATTTCTTAGGAAGCGTAGGTTTGACAGAAGAAGAGAGCATTTTTTATCCCCAAAAAATTGAAACAGGATACGTAGAATACAAGCTTACAGCAATAAATCAAAGCAAAGTTAAACTCAAATTTCTATTTGATTCTGAAAAAAAGATTCTTGGAGCACAGCTCCAAAGCAAAAAAGAGATGTTCCACCTTCTTGACCAACTGACAATTGCAGTAGAAGAAGGATGGACGTTTGAACAGTTAGAAGAACATGAGCTATTTTTCCAGCCAGAATACCGTGTGCCAGATATGGTGTGGTCAAAGGTGGCGAATACTGCCTATGAAGATTGAAGCATTATTAGAAAGAAAAGAGCAGTTACAGATCCTGATTTTGCGAAACCTTGTTCTGCAAGGGGGAACAGCCTCTATCAATGGTTTGAGAGAGCATGTCCAACTGTCAAAAGCCTCGTTTGATCAATATTTGGAAGATATTGAATTGATTGGCCGAATGATGGAAAAAAAAGTAGAAGTACAGCGAAATGAGTATCAGGCGCTGCTGGTGTTGGACGAAGATGTAAGTTTGGAAAAAATTCTATTGTTTTTATTGCAGGAAAGCTTGAAGTTTAAGATGCTCGTCTATTTATTAGAACATCAGCAAGTATCCATCGTTCGATTAGCGACAGCGTTTAATATCAGTGAGTCTTCTGTTTTTCGAAAGATCAAAGAATTGAACCAGCTCTTAGAGGAATTTGGATTACAAATCAAAAACGGTCAATTATACGGAGAAGAGCTACAGATACGATATTTTTATTATGAACTATTCCAATATATCCCGGAAGATCAGCGACCGCTTTTTTTGCAAAATACACCAGAAAAAAGACCGTTCATTCTAGGATTGGACCGTGTATTAGAAACAACGTTTACGGCATCAGCAGAAGCACAGATTGCTTGCTGGCTCGGGATTACGAAAAAAAGACTATTGAATGAAAAAAGTACGTACGCAACTTTGAAAGAAAAGAAATTACTCTATCAGTCGGACCGGCTTTATCAAGCAATCGATCCAATCATCGTGATGCATCTTAGTCGAACAGCAGCAGAACTGAATGTATACGAAACAATGATGTTTTACAGCTTTTTTGTTTCTTTTTCGATAGTAGACGAAGAAATATTTTATCAGTATGATTTGACACGGAGCAAAAAGTTACCAACCGCTGTTTTAGATACTTACATTCGGGAAACGATGTTATGGCATTATCGTCCTCGTCGTTTGAAAATCAAAGAAGAAAAGGCAGTAGGCTACCAAATTTCCCAGATCAACAATGAATGGTTTTTCTTTGTTGGAAAGATCGAAGTCTACGAGCGTGATCGGCTTTTGGAACAGCAGCAGAAAATGCTCGGGCATTCCTTAACACAGTTACTGGCGAAACTACAGGAAACAGCGGTGCAGCAATTGCCGAGGAAAAGAGCTGAAGCCAGTGAGCTTAGTTACCTGATGATCCAGTATGCCAATGTTCTTTTGATGATCGATTTTTATATTGCAAAACCAGTAGTGATTGGAATCGATTTAGAAAGTCTGCCGATTTATCGTATTGCTTTTCAACAATATCTGATCAGAGAACTGAGGGGAATCGGCGGTATTGAGATTGGAAGTTATGAAGAAGGTAAAGAATATGATTTGGTGATCACATTTTGCCAGAGAAACAAAAAACAGTGTGAATATTATCTGTCAGAATTTGCGTCACCTTACGACATTATTCGATTGAAAAGAAGAATAGAGACGCTGAAAAAAGAAAAGAATTGATTAAAAAATAGCTTCATAATAAAAAACTGTCAAAAAAAGAAAAAAAGAATAAAATTTTGACAGTTTCTTTTTTTAAAACAGTAGTATGATAAGAGTAGTTAAAGAAAGCGTTTGCATACAATGGAGGGAATCACAATGACAGAATCAACGTATATCATGGCGATTGACCAAGGTACAACTAGCTCACGAGCAATTATCTTTGACAAGAAAGGAAGACACATCGGCAGTTCTCAAAAAGAGTTCACGCAATATTTCCCGCAAGAAAGTTGGGTGGAACATGATGCAAATGAAATCTGGAATTCTGTACAGTCAGTTATTGCCGGAGCGTTCATCGAATCAGGGATCAAACCAAATCAGATTGCTGGGATTGGCATAACGAACCAGCGTGAAACAACAGTAATATGGGAAAAAGATACAGGACGTCCAATCTATCATGCAGTTGTTTGGCAATCCAGACAGTCAGCTGGAATTGCAGATAACTTAAAAAATGAAGGCTATCAAGAATTTTTCCACGAAAAAACAGGGTTAGTGATCGATGCCTATTTCTCAGCAACGAAGATACGCTGGATTCTTGATCATGTAGAAGGCGCGCAAGAACGAGCTGAAAAAGGCGAATTGATGTTTGGAACGATCGATTCTTGGTTAGTATGGAAACTAACTGATGGGCAAGCGCACGTTACTGATTACTCGAATGCCAGCCGGACGATGTTGTTCAATATCCATCAGCTAGATTGGGATCAGGAGATTTTAGATTTACTAAATATTCCTCGAGTGATGTTACCAAAAGTCACTTCTAACTCAGAAGTTTATGGTTATACGCAAGGTTATCATTTTTATGGAAGCGAAGCACCAATTTCAGGGATGGCAGGAGACCAGCAAGCCGCATTATTCGGACAAATGGCATTCGAACCAGGCATGGTCAAGAATACTTATGGTACAGGTTCATTTATTGTCATGAATACCGGTGAAAAACCGCAATTATCCAAAAATAATTTATTGACGACAATTGGTTACGGCATAAATGGAAAGGTTTACTATGCTTTAGAAGGAAGTATTTTTGTGGCTGGTTCTTCGATTCAATGGCTGAGAGATGGACTTCAAATGTTGCAAAAAGCTAGCGATTCAGAAGACGCAGCGAAACGCTCTACAAGCGAAGATGAGGTCTATGTTGTTCCTGCATTTGTTGGACTGGGTGCTCCTTACTGGGATCAGGCAGCACGAGGGGCTATGTTTGGTTTGACACGTGGAACGACAAAAGAAGATATCATTAAAGCTACTTTGCAGTCGATTGCCTATCAAGTGAGAGATATCATCGATACGATGCAAGATGACACTGGAATCAAGATTCCTGTATTGAAAGTAGATGGCGGTGCAGCAAACAATGAATATCTGATGCAATTCCAAACAGATATCTTGAATGTACCGATCCAACGAGCAGAAAACTTGGAAACAACGGCGCTAGGGGCAGCATTTTTAGCAGGATTAGCTGTCGGTTATTGGAAAGATACAGACGAGATCCGCGAATTTTATGAAGCTGGCAAGCTATTTGAAGTTCAAATGGAGGAAGAGCGCCGAGAAAAACTTTACAACGGTTGGAAAAAAGCAGTAAAAGCTACCCAAGCATTTGAATAAGGAGGAAATCCATATGTTTTCAAACAAGACAAGACAAGATAGCATTCAAAAAATGCAGCAAGAAGAATTGGATCTGTTGATCATCGGTGGCGGAATCACTGGTGCCGGTGTGGCAGTCCAGTCAGCAGCATCAGGAATCAAAACAGGATTGATCGAAATGCAGGATTTTGCAGAAGGGACTTCCTCTCGCTCGACCAAACTTGTTCATGGCGGTATTCGTTATCTGAAGACATTTGATGTGGAAGTAGTAGCTGACACAGTTGGTGAACGTGCAGTCGTACAAAGTATTGCCCCACACATCCCAAAACCAGATCCAATGCTTTTGCCAATCTATGAGGGAGAAGGAGCAACAACCTTCAATATGTTCTCGGTCAAAGTAGCAATGGACCTTTATGACAAATTGGCAAATGTGACAGGAACCAAATATGAGAATTATACGCTGACACCAGAAGAAGTATTGGAAAGAGAACCGTTTTTGAAAAAAGAAGGGCTAAAAGGCGCGGGTGTCTATCTAGATTTCCGCAACAATGATGCCCGTTTAGTGATTGATAATATCAAAAAGGCTGCCGAAGATGGGGCTTATCTAGTAAGTAAAATGAAAGCGGTTGGCTTTTTATATGATGGCGATCAAATCGTTGGCGTCAAAGCTCGTGACCTGCTGACAGATGAAGTGATCGAAATCAAAGCAAAATTAGTGATCAATACGAGTGGTCCTTGGGTAGATAAAGTACGAAACTTGAATTTTACGCGTCCAGTCTCTCCTAAAATGCGTCCAACTAAAGGGATCCATTTAGTTGTAGATGCGAAAAAACTGCCTGTACCGCAACCCACATACTTCGATACAGGAAAGCAAGATGGGCGGATGGTTTTTGCTATTCCAAGAGAAAACAAGACTTATTTTGGTACGACAGATACGGATTACCAAGGAGATTTTACGGATCCGAAAGTCACACAAGAAGATGTAGATTATCTATTGGATGTGATCAATCATCGCTATCCAGAAGCAAATATCACATTGAAAGATATCGAAGCAAGCTGGGCAGGACTTCGTCCACTGTTGATTGGTAATTCTGGTTCTGATTACAATGGTGGAGATAATGGATCGATTTCAGACAAGAGCTTCAATAAAGTTGTCGATACAGTAAGTGAATATAAGGAAAACAAAGTTTCTCGTGCTGAAGTAGAAGACGTGCTGAACCATTTGGAAAACAGCCGTGATGAAAAAGCACCTTCTACGATTTCCAGAGGTAGTTCTTTAGAAAGAGAACCAGATGGTTTGCTGACTTTATCTGGCGGGAAAATCACCGATTACCGTAAGATGGCAGAAGGAGCTTTGCGATTGATCCGTCAGCTGTTAAAAGAAGAATACGGAATAGAGACGAAAGAAATCGACTCTAAAAAATATCAGATTTCAGGTGGAAACTTCGATCCAACTAAATTAGAAGAAACAGTGACAGAATTGGCAAAAGAAGGAGTAGCAGCCGGCTTAGAGGAAGAAGACTCTACTTATATCGCTGATTTTTACGGGACTAATGCCCGACGTATCTTTGAATTAGCAAAAGAAATGGCACCTTATCCTGGTTTGAGTCGTGCTGAGTCAGCTCGGTTACGTTATGGATTAGAAGAAGAAATGGTTTTGGCCCCAGGCGATTATCTCATTCGTCGTACAAATCATCTGTTGTTTGAACGAGATCAGCTTGATGAGATCAAGCAACCTGTGATCGATGCAATTGCTGGGTATTTTGGGTGGACAGAAGAGGAGAAGGCGCAACAGACTAAACGTTTAGAAGCATTGATTGCAGAATCAGATCTGCGGGAACTAAAGGGGGAGAAATAAATGAACAGTGATATGACTCAAATCATGGGGGAGTTTATTGGGACACTGATCCTAGTTTTGCTTGGAGATGGTGTGTGTGCGGCTGTGAATTTAAACAAAAGTAAAGCACAGGCTTCTGGCTGGATTGTCATCGCATTTGGTTGGGGACTCGCTGTAACAATGGCTGTCTATATTTCTGGATTCATGGGCCCAGCTCATTTGAATCCTGCAGTCTCTCTAGCTATGGCGATGACAGGGGCAATTAGTTGGAATCTTGTCGTTCCTTTCATCATTGCGCAAGTTTTAGGAGCTTTTGCAGGGGCCATTCTTGTTTGGCTTTCTTATTTGCCACATTGGAATGCAACGAAAGATGAAAGTGCGATTTTAGGCACGTTTGCAACAGGTCCTGCTATACGGAATTATCCAGCAAATGTGATCACAGAATTAATTGGTACATTTGTATTAGTTCTTGGGTTGCTAGCTTTTGGACAAAACGAATTTGCACCTGGAACGAACGTATTCGCTGTAGGTGGATTAATCTTGGCAATCGGTCTTTCATTAGGAGGGCCAACAGGATATGCAATCAACCCTGCTCGGGACTTTGGTCCTCGATTAGCTCATGCGGTATTGCCAATAGCTAATAAAGGTACTTCAGATTGGGCATATTCATGGGTACCAATTGCAGGGCCAATGATTGGAGCAATTATCGCTGTAGGTGTCTATTCATTAATGGTGTAAATCTATAAAACATACTAAAGTTTGACAACCAAAATGTGTCTTGCTATAGTTAAGTGGAAAATAAATAAGACCTAGAAGAATGGGGTATGTTTTGTGAGTGTAGCTGGTATCTAATCAGTAAGTCGAATAGCCAATAAACAAAGTTTATTTGGTGTGCTTATGAAACGGTACCTGTCAGGAAAACAATATCTTTGTATTCTAATAAGGATAGGACATGACTTTTTTAAGCTGTGTTCTATCCTTTTATTTATCTCTAGGCCCTTATTTATTTTGTGATAGGTATCTCTTCAAGAAAAGGAGAGAGTATGAACAACGAAATGATTAGTCAATTACAATTTGATCGGATCAAAAAGGAAATTCAAGCAAGAGCAATTGGAAACTATAGCAAAAAACGAATCAGCGATATGACGGTCTCGACAAACCTACAAACTGTCTTGGATCGTCAAGAAGAAACAAGAGAAGCACGCTTGATCTTAGAAAGCAGTCAGCATGTTCCATTTATGGGGTTGCCGAGGATCGATGCACTGACAGAACAAGTCAAAAAAGGGTTGATTCTGCAGCCAACCGATTTGATCGAATATGCGGATTTTCTTAGAAGCAGTCGGATGATCACAAAGTTTTTTGATAATAATCAATACCAGACACCCTTGTTGTTTGCTTATAGCAAACATCTTCCTGATTTGATAAATGTAGAAGAGTTGATTGACCAGAAAATAAAAAATAATAAAGTCAGTGACGACGCGTCACGTAATTTGCGTAAAGTACGCAAACAATTGCAACTAATCGAAAAAGAAATCCAGTCAAAATTGCTGAAATTCTTGCGCCATCCGAAAAACAAAGAAATGATCCAAGAAGCAATGATTGTTCAAAAAGGTGAATACTATACGATTCCTATCAAAGCCAGCTATAAAAATAAAATAGATGGAACGATTATCGATGAATCAAATAAAAGAACGACGGTTTTTATTGAACCAACTGTGATTTCTAAATTGAATGAACGCTATCAGTTGTTAAAAGCTGAAGAAATCAGTGAAGAATATCAAGTCCTGGCGGCATTAACTGGTGCTATCGCAGAAAACGAAGAAGTGATCGATTTATTGATCGAAACGATCACGGTGTTAGATATCATCTTTGCTCGGGCAAAAGTTAGCCGAGAAATCAATGGAATCACACCTAGAATCAATAAATCAGAACATATCATTATCAAGCAAGGCAGACATCCATTTTTACCTGAGCATGCGGTACCATTGGATGTTGAAATCGGTAAAGACTATCGAGGCTTGATTATCACCGGAGCAAATGCCGGAGGCAAAACAGTCGTGTTGAAGACGGTCGGTTTATTGACTTTGATGGCGATGTTCGGTATGCAAGTTCCGGCAAAAGAAGGGACAGAGCTTGCTGTCTTTGATGAGATTTTCGTCGATGTCGGTGACCACCAAAATTTAGAAAATGCGTTGAGTACATTTTCTGGTCATATGCAAAACATCGCTGCTATTTTGAAAAAGATAAAAAGGAATACGTTGGTACTTTTAGATGAGATTGGCAGTGGAACAGAGCCAAATGAAGGGGCTGCACTAGCGATCGCAATCATGGAATCTATATATGAGCAAGGGGCATTGATCATTGCCACGACCCATTATGGAGAAATCAAGAAATTCGCCGGAGATCATGAAGATTTTGTGCCGGCTGCTATGGCTTTCGATCGGGAAGCACTTCGTCCTAAATATCAGTTGCGGGTTGGAGAAACAGGAGAAAGCCAAGCTTTGTGGATTGCTCATAAAATGGATATGTCGATGAAATTGATCCATCAAGCAGAGCGTTACTTGGCGGAAAAAGCCTATCGGACACAGAAAAAAGAATTTCTTCCTAAGACAGCTGTTACAAATAGGAAGGACAATAAAAAAGAACGCCAGCTCTTTGCAAAAGGTGATCGGATATTTGTCAATGAATACCAAAAAGAAGCGTTAGTTTATGAAGATATAGGTGAAGATACGATTGATGTATACTTAGGCAAAAAAATAATCCACGTGCCTCGTCAGCGTGTTCGTCTGGTGCGTTCAGCAGAAGATCTGTACCCGACAGGTTACGATTTAGACAGTCTGTTTATCGATTATAAAACACGTAAACGGCAGCGTGACCTAGATCGAGGATCAAAAAAAGCTCATAAAGTACTAGTAAAAGAAATGCGCAAACGACAGGAAGAAAGAAGAGTAAACGATGAAAACAGCAAGTGATTATCTCAAATTAGCTCATAATATCAGTGGCTGTAAAGAAAAATAAAAACAGTGAAATCATTGGTTTTATTCCCCGTGTAAGCTAAAATAAAAAGAAAAGAGTGCTGAGGAGGTGGGGCGATAAAATGAAATTAAGCACAGACTGGCGTAAAGAAATACAAACGATTCCGAATCTTTTATCGATATTCCGTATTTTTTTGCTGCCAATTTATCTTTATTTTGTGCTGAGACAGTCATTTTATATAGCAGGAGCGGTCATTGTTGTCTCAGGTTTGTCTGATTATCTAGACGGGGTCATTGCTCGGAGATATAATCAGGTAACAGACTTAGGGAAGGTGCTTGATCCGTTTGCAGATAAATTGACACAACTTTTTCTGATTTTGTCTATGGCATGGTATCGACCGTGGCTTTGGCTGTTGTTTGGTCTATTCTTGATAAAAGAAGGCTTTATGTTTGTAGCTGGATTAATCGGGCTATCTAAAAATATCAAATTAAGTGGAGCGAAGTGGTATGGCAAAGTAGCGACTGCTGTCATCTATGTTGGCATGATCCTTTTGCTGCTTTTCCCAGAATTACCAACGCTGTGGGTGAGAGTCATTTTTGCCGTCATCACTTACGGTCTTTTACAATCTTTTGTCTTGTATGCTGTCGAGTACCGAAAGATGTTTCAAAGAAAATAAAAAAGGGGTGTGACCTATGTCGCATTCCTTTTTTTGATAAATAGACTCCCAGTAGCTACTTCTCGATAATAAGCCAACCAAACCAAAAACAGGAGAAGTTGTTTTTGAAATTATTTCTTGTGATTCGGAGTTAAATGGTAGGCTCACAACCTCTGGATAAACGGTATTCAAAAGCCAGTTTCTCGGTATTAAGCCAAATTTATGCAAAAATGTAGAAAGCCATTTTCACAAAATTTTTCTTAATACTCGAAACTAAGCGACTTTTTCACAATCTCTTCCTTAAACGGTGTTCAAAAGCTTGCATCTGCGGTAATAAGCCCAACCAAACGAAAAATATGAGAAGCTATTTTTGTTTGGCTGTTCTTATTACTTGATGCAGGACAGCGTTTTCACAACCTTTGATTCACGGTTTTCCAGAAGTAGCTTCTTCGAAAAATAAGCCGAAATTTCTTGAAGCTGATCACTTCTGTCGCAACCTCTACTGACTAAGGCTTGATATAAGCATAACCTTGGGATTGCAGTTCAACTAAATCAAGGACACCTGCTGGTACAACGATTACTTGTTCAGGTAAAGAACTTTCTGAAATATGATTAGCACGCATAGCATTGGCGCAAGCGTGAAAAACGACTCCTTGCAAATCTAAGAATTCTGCATTGGCAGAGTCTAGATAACCGGTAATCGCGATGCCATTTACAGATACGACAATCGTCGTTTCTGGAGAAGCTTTTATCAGGTTTTTTACGTCTTTCCCTGTTTCTGACCATTTTTCTAATTCATCAATATGGAAAACGACTTTCATTGAAATCATTCCTTTACTTTTTAATAATCATCTTGATCGCTTGTTCTAGTTTAGCCGCTTGTTCTTCTGGATTACTATCAGGTTTCTCAAAGCAATTTTTCAGATTATCTGCAACGATCATGCCCATTACGCGATCAATACTAGAACGAACAGCGCTTAATTGAGTGATGACATCCATACATTCTTTTTCGTCTTCGATCATTTTTTGGATACCACGAATTTGTCCCTCTGTACGTTTCAAACGGTTCAGGATATTTTTATTATCAATCTCCATAACACATTCTCCTCTATTTTTATAATTAGATAATACCCCTTATCGGTATTTTATGCAAATATAAAAAGTAGTGAAAAAAATGAAGAGTCATTCTGGTTGACATATTAATAAAGTTCCTGTTTAATATACCCCCATGAGGTATTTATAAAAATGTAAATGAGGTGCAGAAAATGAATTTGCTATTTCAATCAATAAAATCGATAACAGTCCCAGAATTAAAGGAAAAGCTTTTGGAAAATCCAGCGTTACTTGATGTTAGAACACCTGCAGAATACCGGGGTGGGCATATAAAAGGAGCTAAAAATGTTCCGTTACAAAGTATAAACAGATATGATGGAGACAAAGAAAAGACCGTCTATGTGATTTGTCAATCAGGGATGAGGAGTAAACAAGCAGCTAAAGAATTAAAGAAATCTGGTTATGATGTAGTGAATGTACGTGGTGGCATGAATCAATGGTTTGATCGAACAGTAGGAGGGAAATAAGATGAAAATCGTTATTGTCGGAGGTGTAGCAGGTGGAATGTCTGCTGCTACACGGCTTCGCCGATTAATGGAAGATGCAGAAATCGTTGTTTTTGAAAAAGGACCGTATGTTTCTTTTGCAAATTGCGGCTTGCCTTATTATCTTTCGGGAGAAATCAGTGAACGGGAAAATCTTCTTGTCCAAACGCCAGAATCATTATCCGCTCGTTTTTGTTTAGATGTGCGTCCAAATCATGAAGTGACAGCCATCTTTCCCGAAAACAAAACGGTAGAAGTCGTACATGAGGGTCAAAAACACATTGAACAGTACGATGCATTGGTTTTATCTCCTGGTGCAAAACCAGTTGTTCCATCGATTCCAGGGATAACAGAAGCCGACAATGTTTTTTCTATTAGAAATGTACCAGATATCGATAAAGTGATGCATGCATTAGAAAAACAGCCAAAGCGTGCCGTGATCGTTGGTGCAGGATTCATCGGATTGGAAATGGCAGAAAACCTAAAAAGAAGAGGTTTAGAAGTCATGGTGATCGAACAAGCACCACATATTCTTCCGACACTGGATGAAGAAATGGCAGCTTTTATAGAAAAAGAATTGTCTCATCAAGGAGTAGAAGTGATTACTTCTCATGCTGTCGCTGGATTTGAAGACCACGGGAAACGACTGCGACTGGATGATGGGCGTACCATCCCTGCTGATTTAGTTATTTTATCCATTGGTGTTCGTCCTGATAACCAGCTAGCAGTGACTGCTGGAATCGAATTAGGTATACGCGGGGGTATCCTAGTAGACGAACGATATCAAACGAATATTCCTGATATTTATGCGGTGGGGGATGCTATCGTTGTAAAACAGCAAATCACTGGAAAAGATGCACTTATTTCTCTTGCTTCACCAGCCAATCGTCAAGGTAGACAAGTTGCGGACACGATTTCCGGAATTTCTCGAAGAAATCAAGGCGGTATTGGAACAGCAATTATACGAACGTTTGGAATGACTGCCGCATCCACCGGATTAAGTGAAAGAACAGCCAAAGAAAACGAGCTGTCTTTTGAAGTCGTTCATGTGTCAGGAAAAGATCATGCAAGCTATTATCCAGAAGCAACAGATATTTTACTGAAGTTGATCTTCCATCCAGAGACTGGCGAGATTTATGGTGCACAAGGTGTTGGGGCAAAAGGTGTGGATAAACGGATCGATATTTTAGCAACAGCAATCAAAGGGCATTTGACGATCTTCGATTTACCGGAATTAGAATTGACGTATGCACCGCCATTTGGCTCAGCCAAAGATCCAGTAAACATGCTAGGATATGCAGCAATGAATATTGCAGAAGGGCTTAGTGAAACCGTACAATGGCATGAATTGCCGACAGAATTAGCAAAAGGAAAAATTTTATTAGATGTGCGAACAGCAGAAGAATTGGAAAAAGGCAAATTCAAGGAAGCCAAACATATCCCTTTGAATGAACTTCGGGACCGATTAGATGAATTAGACAGCCAGCAAGAATATATCGTCATCTGTCATAGTGGACTACGTAGCTATCTAGCGGAAAGAATCTTGAAGCAGTCTGGCTACCACGTAAAAAACCTTGATGGTGCATTTTCTTTATATCAAACTGTCCGACCAGAAGAACTGATATATCCTAACAAATAATACTCGTTAAAAAGCTTGCATTCGACTCTTAAAAGAGGTAGACTGATCGGTTCCACCACTTTAAAAAAAGAGGAGAATGTGTATGGTCAACACACAAAAGCAGTTAGAAGAAGCATATCTGAAGAACGTGTATCAAAAGCTAATCGATAAAAGAAACGAACTGCGGGAATCGATGGATACGGCAAAAATAGAAGGAAACCAGTCGCTGAAAGAAATGGCTGGCGATCTTCGATTGAATTTTGACAGTTATTTAGATAATTTGGATACTTTTTCGATGATTGAAATGAAAAATAGAGAAATCGATCAGATGAATATCAAACAGAAAAACGCAGAAAATCAGCTGGCAAAGATCGAACGTTTGTTGAAAAGTCCCTACTTTGGAAAAGTCATTGTAGATTTTCTAGATAATGAGCCACAAGAATCCTTTTATATTGGTACAGCAAATTTCACAGATGATGCAGATGAGAATCTTGTTTATGATTGGCGATCGCCAATTGCCGAACTTTTTTACAATAACATGATTGGTCCATCTTCTTATACGGTTCGTCAAAATAAAATCGATACGGTTATTAAAGAAAGACGACAATTTCTTTTGGAAAGAGATCGTTTGGTCAAGTTTTTTGATACGTCTGTAGCTATTCAAGATGACGTATTATTAGAAGTCTTAGGCCAAGATGAGACCAATGAAATGAAGGCTATCACAGCTACGATCCAATCGGAACAAAACACAATCATTCGGGATGTGAAAAGTCAAAATATCTTGGTAAATGGCGTAGCAGGAAGTGGTAAAACCTCTGCTATCATGCAGCGTATTGCGTATCTGCTCTATTTATATCGAGATACGATGACATCTGATGACTTGCTGATTCTATCACCTAATCATCGGTTTATCGACTATATTTCGAATGTCCTACCATCATTAGGTGAAAGAAATCCACTGAATCTAACCATCATGCAGCTGGTTTCACAGCTTTCAGCAGAGGAAATAGAAGGTGAAGAGGCTTATTTCAAACATATCACGGGAGAAAATGTATCGGAGCAGACAGAACGTTTGCGTAGCAAAAAGTTTATCGATAATCTAAAACAATCAGATCCTTTGTTTTTAGATCATCCGAATTTTATCCGTGGACTTACTAAAAATAGAAAAACAGTTCTTTCTAAAAAAACGATCGAAAAAATATATGAGAAAGTTCCTGCTCATCCTAAATTGATCGATAGGCTTCAAGCAACGAAAAAGGCACTGATGAGCGAATGGAAGAATCATCTTTTGAAACAAGCAAAAAGTCCTGCTGTGCAGAATCAGGTACTCTCGTTGACAGAAGATAGGCAGTTGGAATTATTCGGTAAATTGATTTCTGATGATTCGGAACAAAGTATTGCAGCTTATGCAAGGAAACTTTTACAAAAAAAATATCGAAAAATAACCAGACAAATCGAAGAAATGGCATGGGTGGCTGAGCACCAGTTGTTTGAAAGAATTTATGAAAAGCGATATGGCTCAGCTTATGCTTGGCAACCCACACGTACTGTTGATGAAGCAGTCATTATATTAGCTATTCGTCATTTACTTGTTGAAAAGGTAAATGTACCAGCATTTCGCTATCTATTGATTGATGAAGTACAAGATTATACCCTGGCACAATTAGGTCTATTGATCGAATTATTTCCAAAAACTCACTTTACTTTAGTAGGTGACGAGAATCAGGCAATCTTTAATTCTTCCACTACTTTTGCTGATATTATGCGTTGTTTCGACGACTACCATCTGCCGATCCATCGGTATGATCTTAGAAATAGTTACCGTTCTAGCGGAGCAATCACAGAGCTTTTCAAAACCTATGCTGTGGATCAAGAGAAGTCGACATCGTATCGATCCGACCGCAAGGAAAAGAACCCGAATACCGCTCTTTTCGATCCTCTGAAGAATTGTTGAAAATACTAGCTGAGATTTTGGTTTCTCTAAAAGGAGAAAAAGCGGCAGTTATCACCCAAACAGAAGAGGAAACCCAAACGCTACAAGAATCGATTAAAAAAAATTCATATGGATTAGAAAACTGCCAAATCATTCCTTTGAGTCTAGCAAAAGGACTGGAATTTGATCATGTAATCTTATATACATTTGAAAACGATGGAGATGAGCAAAGAAGACGCAGACAAATGTACACGGCGATATCTAGAGGAATGAAAAGCATTGTCGTATTGGAAAGAGCAACATAATTAAGAGATAAAAAATAAAAAGAACAACTGATAAAAAGAACAAAATATTTTTCATTTGCTGATGAGAAATGTTTTGTTCTTTTTCTTAGGAAAAATTTAGGAACACTTTATGTGAAAAGAAATGAAATGTATAGTAAACTCCTACGTCGTAACAAAAAAACGTGAGGTGAGGATATGAAAAAAGTAACAAGAGAAGAAGTTGCATCAATTTTGGTGAAAGATAAGTATTTTTCAAAAGGTAATTACTGGTTAAAGATTTGGCAAACGTTAGTGGCTCTTTTAGGATGGATGATCGTTGTTCTTCCTTTTATATGGGTCTTTTTCCCATTAACGAGACCAGAAAGAGCCAAGGATTTTTCCTTGTACGCTTTTTTATCAGAAAAGAAAATGCTGTATTTCTTAATCGGCTTTTTTGTATTGATTTTTTTCAGTTTCCTGATTACCTCATTTGTATTGACTAGGCGGAACAATCGAAATCTATACAAAAAAGTAAATAAATCTTTTGAATATGAAGATGAAAAATTGAAAAAAAGACAAGAATTACTTGAAGAAGTGTATACGGAACGTTTTGGAACAAAAGAAGAGAGAGAAACGGTCCGTTTTTATTCTGTCTCCGCGGAGCAAAATCTAGATACGACATTCATTGCAGATTTGTATAAAGAAAATGGGGTGGAACTGAAATGATCTCAATCACCCATACAGGTAATTTATTCTTAGATACTTGTTTGTCTATTATGTATTTTTTTCTCGTTTCTTATCCGATTTTAGGCGGATTTGTATGGTTTATTGGTGTCTGGTGTTATGTGTTTTTATACAAACATAAGCAAAAAGAATGGGTAGATGTTCCCTTGAGTGTCGAACCGTTCATCACGATCATGGTGCCAGCCCATAATGAAGAAATTGTGATCGAAGATACAATCGAGTATTTGATGACGAAATTGAATTATCACAACTATGAGGTATTAGTGACAGACGATGGTTCAACGGACCAAACACCAGAAATATTAGCTAGACTGATGAAAAAATACGCTAATCTTCGTGTGGTTCGGATCGAAAAAAATAAAGGAAAAGCCCACGCGTTTAATATCGGACTTGCCTTTGCAAAAGGGAAATTGATTTTAAGCAATGATGCAGACACGGTACCGGAGCCAGATGCACTGATTAGGTATGTGAATTATTTCATTCGCCCTGGTGCAAGACATATTGCTGCGGTCACTGCAAATATGGATGTCCAAAATCGTACCAAATTGATTGCAAAATCTCAAACGGTTGAATTCTCAAGTATCGTGGGTATCATCAAACGAACACAGTCAGCTGTTTTCGGTGGTCTTTATGCTTACAGTGGAGCAAATACGATGTATCGAAAAGAAGCCTTGATCGATGTGGGCGGATTCAGACAAGATCGAGCGACAGAAGACATCAGTATTGCTTGGGATCATCAGTTAAATGATTGGGTATCTGTATTTGCTCCTGGGATCATCTTTTTCATGGAAGTACCTGTGACGTTGAAGATGCTATATCGACAAAGAAAACGTTGGGCAAAAGGTGGAACAGAAGTCTGGCTGACGAATTTCAAAAAAGTGATGCTCCATCCTTTTAAACATATTGGAAGAACGATCATCTTCATTGATCAAACATTGAGTATTGTCTGGTCAATATTCTTTTGTATTTCCGTAGTTCTTTTTGCTGGATTAATCGGGCATTATGTATATCAAGGAAACTACGAACAGATTTATATTACTTTTACATTCAGTTTTGTGTTCATCTGCTTTGAAATGGTCGCAGGATTTTTCCAGTTGCTAGCTTCGCTGATTGTAGATGATCGACGAAGAAAATTGAAATACCTTCTTTTCGCACCACTATATATGCTTTTGTTCTGGATAGTGAACGCGATAACGATCGTGACGACTTTCATTCCAGCAGTCAAAACGATTTTAGGTTATGGAAGCGGGACATGGAAAAGCCCGGAACGTACAAAAAAATAAAAGATGCACCGTTTTTTAGACAAACAGCCTGTTGTGTTTATGGTTCTTCCAAACATTTTTGCTTATAATAAGAAATTAGTTAAAAAGTAGTAAGGATGGGAAAAGTGATGAAAAAAAGAATGAAGCCGTTAATCTGGCCAATTGCTGTTTCCAGTATTTTCTTATTGGGACAGACAGCTTTTGCGGAAACTTCTGAACCTGCTCAAACAGAACCTTCAACAACTATAAGCTCTTCTGATGCTGAAAAAGGTGCCTCGGAAACAGAAACGACTTCCAATGTACCGATAGATAATTCAGGAGAAACGATTTCATCTTCAGAAGATACATCAATAAATAGTTCTACCTCTTCTGACCAAATCGATCATTTGCAAGACTTGGAAAATAAAAGAAAAGAACTCGAAGAAGCATTAGAAGCTGCAAAAAACAAATTGAAAGAAGACCAAGCAGCAATCGATCAAGATTTAGCTGATCTTAAAAATAAAGTGGGAAATGACCGTGCACAACTTGAGAAAAAGCTTGCCGAAGCGAAAGCAAAAGCGGAAGCTGTCCAAACAGATCTTGACGGGAAGATCCAACAAGCAAAAGAATTCAATCAGCAATTAAATCAGGTTGCTCAAACAGCTTCTGGAAAGCTAAGTCAAACTCAAGCGGATATCATAGCGGCCAGTCAAGCAATCCACGGAAAGATCAGCGAAGCACAAACAGTTGCTAATGATTTTGAAGCAAAAAAAGCTGACATAGCAGCTAGTATCCAACGAATAAAAGATATTTTGCATTCGGCAGGAGAAAAATCAGTGACCTCTGGAAGCACGACAGAAACAGTTCAGCAAACGACAGAGCCATCCAAATCAACAAGTCAGACTTTGCCAAAAACAAATGAAAAAACAGCTTCTGTCAGTTATTCCTTAGCAGGGGCGGGTGTGTTAGTCGCAGCAGCTTACGGAATCATCCGCAAAAAGAAATAAAAAAGAGAGGATGGGAAGGTAGAGTACCTCGAAGTTAGACTGAAAAATCTAATTCTTGAGTGCCACTACATGTCCCATCTCTCTTTAGTTATTAAAACAGATGTCCCCTACTTATCTCGTGGAGACAGCTGTTCCACTACATGTGACCATCAGCATGCCATTGTCGCTGCCTAATACTTCATAGTCCATTTTTACGCCAATGATCGCATCAGCTCCTAATGCTTTTGCACGTTCGGCCATTTCCGCAAGGGCTTCTTCTCTTGCGCCCATTAGTTCATTTTCATAACTTTTTGAACGGCCGCCGAAGACGTTTCGCAAACCAGCCCCAAAATCTTTCAATACATTGATCCCAGTAATAACTTCACCAAAAACGATTCCTTTATAAGCTACTACGGTTTTTCCTTCCACACTATTCGTGGTTGTTGTAATCATTCGATCACTCCTCTCTTTAATAAAAGTATAACAAAGTTCAAGATGCGCAACACATATTTTCCCAAAATTAGGAATTTATTATATACTTGAATTGTTCATTAATGAAAGCGAAACCAATCGTTAGCAACTATGTAAAAGAAAGGAAGATTCTTGTGAAAAAGAGTATTTTGCTTATTTCTCATAGTCAAAAAGTAACAGATGGTATTAAAGAAATGATTGAGCAGATGCAAAAATCCGAAGAGGTGCAGATCTTTTCTCTCGGCGGAATAAATGGCGAGATCGGATCAGACCCGATGAAAATCGTAGAAGCTGTCAATGAATCAAGTGATGCAGCTAGTTATTTTGTTTTTGCGGATATCGGCAGCGCGGTATTGAATTCGGAACTGGCAAAAGACATGTTGGAAGAAGAACAGCAGCAACGTTATCATCTGGTGGATGCGCCTTTAGTGGAAGGAGCTTTTGCAGCAGCCATCACTGCCGGTATAACGGATGATACTCAGCAAATCTTAACAGAAGCACAAAATGCCGGAAAGAAAGGATGGGAATAAATTGAAAAAAATCATGAATGATCCAAGCAATATTGTCGAAGAAATGCTGGAAGGATTAGTAAAAAGCTATCCAGAACTTGTTCATCGTGTAGAATCTTCCCGTGTTGTAGCCAAGAATCAGAAAGCGGAACAAGTTGGTTTGGTTTCTGGTGGAGGAAGCGGACATGAACCATCCCATGCCGGGTTTGTAGGGGAAGGAATGTTAAGTGCAGCGGTGCTTGGTGATGTGTTTACTTCTCCAACTCCAGATCAGATTCAAACGGCTATCAAGGAAGCGGATAGTGGAAAAGGAGTTTTACTGATCGTTAAGAATTATACAGGGGATGCATTGAACTTCGATATGGCAAAGGAACTAGCTGCTATGGACGATATTGAAGTAGAAAGTGTGATCGTAGATGATGATATCGCCGTTGAAAATAGTACGTATACTGCTGGAAAACGCGGAGTTGCAGGTACTGTCCTTGTACACAAAATCGTGGGCGATGCAGCAAGAAACGGTGCTTCCCTAGCTGAGTTGAAAGAACTGGGAGAAAAGGTCGTACAGGCAACTAAGACGATCGGTCTAGCGCTTCGAGCAGCAACTGTACCAGAAGTAGGGAAACCAGGATTCGAACTAGGAGAAGATGAGATCGAGTATGGTGTTGGTATCCATGGTGAGCCAGGCTATCGTCGAGAAAAGATGCAGCCTTCTAAAGTACTGGCAAAGGAACTTGTTACTAAGATTTTAGATGATTACTCGAATTTACCAAAAGAAGCAGGTGTACTAGTCAACGGAATGGGCGGGACGCCTTTGATGGAACAGTTCGTGTTCATGAATGATGTTTTAGCTTTGTTGGAAGAAAGAGGAGTCAATGTAGTTTTCCGAAAAGTCGGTAATTTCATGACTTCACTAGACATGCAAGGTCTTTCTCTGACACTGATCGACTTGACAGGGACACAATGGAAAGATTCTTTAGAAAGCAATGTACAGACGATTTCATGGTAAAAAATCTCAAGATAAAAGGGTGATAATATGAAACTAAGCGTTCAAGAAATCCAAGAATGGCTCACGCAATTTGCAGAGGCAATCAATCAGAACAAACAATATCTCAGTGATCTAGATACCCCGATTGGCGATGGAGACCACGGAAATAACATGGGAAGAGGAGTTTCAGCTTATGAAGAAGCTTTTCAAGCCGATCATCCTGAAACAATCAGCGATACATTCAAAGTATTTTCTATGGCGATGATATCGAAAGTCGGTGGTGCTTCTGGTCCGTTATACGGATCTGCATTCATGAACATGATGAAAGCGACAAAAGAGGTCGATTCTATTGATTCTCAAGAAAAATTAGGAGAAGTGATCGAGCAGGGAACAGCGGGTATTCAAAGCCGAGGAAAGGCAGAAGCTGACGATAAAACGATGTTAGATGTTTGGCTGCCAGTCACAGAGGCATTGAAGGCAGGGAATTTAACAAAAGAAATCATTGACCAGGCAAAAGAACACACCAAAGACTTGGTAGCTAAAAAAGGACGAGCTTCCTATCTAGGAGAGCGTGCAATCGGACATATCGACCCAGGAGCTGCTTCTAGTGCCATTTTATTTTCAACGCTTTTAGATGTGATCAATCAACCTTAAGTTCAATAAAACTGCGGTGATGCTCATCGCAGTTTTTTGTTTGGCTGTTCTTATGACTTGATGCAGAACAGCTTTTTCACAACCTCTATTTGTCCATATCGCAAAATTCAGGTAGAATACAAAAGATAACGGAAAGAGGCGAAACAATGGAACTTGGAAAATCAGATTATCAGTTGTTTGATCGACCAATCTACGCATTCAAACAGCTCAAAGAGAGCCATCCAACAGATAAGATCGAACAAATCAAGAAAGAATATAAAGAACACTGGCAAAAATGGAAAGAGATTCAGCTCCAGACAGCTGCACTTTTGCCTGATATGTACGGCATGAGCAAACCTAAAATCGAAAGCTGGACGAATGGCTGGAATTTACGCAGTCATTTTTGGAGCGCGTACCGAAGCGAATCTCGTCAAGACGAGAATGCCTGTCTAGCAGTTTTGTTGAATCAAAAACAATACCAAATCTATTTGATGTACCAACATTATAAAAGCGAAGAACGATATGGTAGCATTGCAGCGTATAACCAGTTGCTTGCGATACTGAAAGAGTGGAGCAAAACAGTCGATATCAAGGATTATTACATATGGCCGCAACCAGAACATGAACTTGACGACCACTTAGCTTTGTCTGACTATTTGTCCGATACAAAGAAACAAGAAGAGTTGAAAAAAGCGATGAGAGACCGAACCTTTCAAATGGGTAAACTATTCTTCTATCCGCAAGAAATCGAACACGTTGAGCAAATAACCGCTGAAACCTTACAAGAACTAGCACCACTATATCAAAAGCTAGGTGCGGAAAAATTTCAATAGACAACACGAAATAAGCAATGCGAAAAACAAACCTTACTCTCGGCTTGCGAGTGAAGGTTTGTTTTTGATTATTCAAAAAGTAAATATTTAAAAAATTGATAGGAATCAATTACTTAAGGTCTCAAAAGAAGGAAAATAAAGCAAGTGACAAAAAGAAATCCACTCTATTTGCTGGTATCTGGTTCGCTTGACGTTTATGCTATGATAAAAGAAAATTATCAGTTGGAATAAGGCAAGCCATGTTCCTTTATTAGAAATAGCTGTTTAGAAGGAGGAGAGATTATGAGTCATGATCATTTATGTGTTTCATTTGTTCCTTTGTTCAATCACTTAGTACAGCAAGATCAAGAAAAAGTACACGCACTTGTCAAACATCACTATGTGGAAAAAGGAGAACAGATTCTTGCGCCGAATGGAGAACCTCAATTAGTGATCGTGGCCTCCGGCAGTATGAAAGTGTATCAATTATCTGCTAGCGGAAAGGAACAGCTTTTACGAGTAATAGAGCCGGGCGGATATGAGGGAGAGAGCCAGTTGCTAGGCGTTCCAAATGAGTCTTTATTTGGCGAAGCACTAGAAAAAACGGAAATTTGCATATTGAGACAAAAAGATTTCTCGGAACTCTTACTGCATTATCCCGCCCTTAGTCTGAAACTTTTAGCAATCAACGTTGAGAAATTAACAAAAGTACAGCAGCAGACAACTTTTTTGATGATGGAAAAAGTAGAAGAACGAGTCGCTGTCTATCTGCTTGACTTAGCTAAAGCGACAGGGAAGGATCACTTTTTCCTGCCAATGAAAATGAAAGAACTTGCTGCATTTATCGGTACGACCCCCGAAACTTTATCTAGAAAATTTAAATTATTAGAGGAGAATGGTTATGTAAAAAGAAAGAATCGAGAAGTCTGGATCATTGATAAAGAGCAGTTAGAAGACTTGTAAATAAAAAAATGACCTTCAAATGTTGGATTTTTGACCCAGATTTGGAGGCTAGCATGAAATTGTACATGCTTTTTTATTATCCTTCTAGTAAGTCTCTTCGCCTATAACCAATAGAACCAAGGACGAACAGTGCAAGGCTGATACATGATAACGTAAGGAACACGGAAAGATCAAAAGAATCGTTTGGCATCCGTGGAACCCAGCTAGGGACAGCTGTTTTGGAAAACCATTCTGGTAAATCCAAAATTCCGCCAAAGTAATTGAGTGCAAAGGAGTAAGCTAAGTAGATATAAGCAAGTTTACCCATTCGAGGAAGCCATCCGAATAGAAAGCCACTAATTCCGATAAACACTAAAACGGCAGGCAGGAAATTGAACCCGGCTTTAAGAAACATCAATAGATCCATGTCTTTCGCATCCTTCATCGAAGCCAAAGCAGAAAGCCCTAGTGCACCAGAACTAATCAGGATTGCCAATATAGCAAATAGAATAGCTAGTAACATATTGGTCCAATAAAGTTGGTTCCTAGAAATTTTTGTTGCGAACAGCTGATTCATACGTCCGTGGGTTTCTTCTGTAAATAAACGATTGATGCTAGCAATTGGTAAAATAGCAGCTAGACAAATCAAGACGACCATGATCATGCTTGTAAAGTTTTTTTCAATTGAGACGCCAGATTGGATAAACATCTGTTTCATTAAGTCGTTACTTTCTAAAAACTGTTGCATATTCCCGTAGATAGAGCCGTATGCCGCCCCCATCAAACCAAAAGTGATAAGCCAACTGATTGTCATCCCTTTATTTAGATAGAATAATAAACCACGCAAGGATAAAAGAGAACGTTTAGCATACGGTTTTCCTTCACGTTCGGGGATATAGCCGGTGTTCAAATCTCGATGTTCCTCTAAAACAAATGAACTGATTATCAAGATTAGACTGAACAAAAACAAATAAAGCAAAGGAATCCAGTTGTTAGTTGTAAATGGATAGGTCAAATAAGACCAGCCTAAAGGATTCCACATCGAAAGGGAGGAATCAGCTACATCTGTTATTGCTCGTAGAAGGTAAAGTCCACCTAAAAACGCTAAAGACAGACCATTCGAACTGGCTGAACTTGGCATCAGTTGTGCAGCAAACAGTGCAACGGCACTCCCCAAAATCCCCATACTACCTACAGATAGCCCAAAAAGCCAAGCACCTTCTGCAGTGATCGAATCTGCTTGGAAAAAAATCATCGTACAGCTGATCGATATTGCTAAAAGCAAATTGATCAGAATACTTTCAGCGATGACAGCTAAAGAGTTTGCTTGACGTCCGACTCGAAAGGAACGAATAAGTTCAATCAGACCAAGTTCTTCTTTTTTTCTCGTTTGGCTCACCACGTGTAAAACAGAGATCACAGCAGCAAACAAACTGCAAAAAAGCAACATTTCATTTGCATACATCGCTCCTAAAGTATACTCAGCAGCATTCGAAGCTGGAGTTGGTCCGACCATTGCAATCATTGCCGGGTTTTGCAAGGTTTCGTATAATCCAGCTAATCCTTGTCCGGAAGTCAATTCTTCAAACGCAGGGACAAAACCACCAGAAAAAGTAGTGACACCGACTAGCCATATCAGGATCTTTTTCCAGTCACGGCTAAGGTTTTGAGAAAAAAGGGTGGACCAGCGTGAAAATTTATCAGTCATTTCGCTTCCTCCTCATCCTTCATAATGTCTCATGAATAAATCCTCAAGAGTCGGTGGAATAGATTCAAATTTTTTCGCACCTAATTTGGACGCTTCAGCTAAAATCACATCGAAAGCTTCGTTATCAGCAGCAAATTGAGCGAGGTGACCTTTTTGCACAAAGTCATGGACACCGTTCAATTGTGCTAAGTGACTATTCTCTGTTTCTGTTTCTATAGTGATGGTCGAACGAGTCAAATGACGCAATTCATCGAGTGTTCCTTCTTCTACGACTGTTCCTTCGCGTATGATCACGACTTTATCCGCTAGTCGCTCGACTTCACTGAGAATATGAGAAGAAAGTAGGATGGATTTGCCCTGTTCTTTCAATTTTTCAACTTCTTCTTGGAAAATCGTTTCCATCAAAGGATCTAAACCAGAAGTAGGCTCATCAAATAAATAGAGATCCGAATCAACAGCCAAAGCAGCAATCAAGCCCACTTTTTGGCGATTTCCTTTTGAATAGTTTTTTGCTTTTTTCTTAGGATCAAGAGAGAAACGTTGAATCAGTTCATCTTTTTTTTGAGCACTCCCTTTTCCATGAAGCTTCATGAAGAGATCGATGATCGCTCCTCCAGTCAAATTTCCCCACAAAGAGATATCGCCTGGAACATAAGAAAGACGTTCATGGATAGATAAAATATCTTCCCATACATCTTGCCCAAAAATCGTTGCCGTTCCGCCGTCTTTTTTTATAATCCCTAAAAGTGTCCGAATCGTCGTGGATTTTCCAGAACCATTTGGTCCGATAAATCCAACGACTTCACCTGAATGTACGGTGAAAGAGACATCTTTTAAAGCTTCGAAACGTCCAAAGCTCTTTTTCAAATGTGTGACTTTGACTATTTCTGCCATAAAAACCCCACTCCTTTTTCTAAAAATATATACTAAACAAGATTAAATAGTTTAATAAAATGGTTTTATACCTTTTTATAAAACTTTTTTTATTATTTTAGTACATAATATTATTTTTATAAATTTTCTGTCAATGAATTCATAAACAAGGAATTGCTAGCTTGATACTTTCTCAATAGATAGTTATAATAAACCTCAGAATAAATTTGAACTATATATATTATAAAAGTTTAAAATTACGGGAGGCTCTACAAATGAACGGTTTTGAAAAGAGAGCACAAGAGAAAAAGAAAGAGATTTTACAAGCAGCTTTTGACTTGATGAACACAGACATAGGAACCGCTGGAGTGACAATGGATAAGGTAGCTGAGAACGCTCAGGTAAGTAAAGCGACGATTTTTAAATATTTTGGCAGCAAGGAAGGGCTGATTTATGAAGTATTTTTTGCATTTATGAATGATTTAGGGCAAGAAGCGAAAGCGTTGATTGCGGAAAATCTTCCATTTGAAGAAACACTGATTGCCATGAGTGAAAACAAAATCCGTTATCTCAATCGAGTGAACAAACAATTTTATATCGATTTGATGACATACTATACAAAAAAAGAAAAAAAAGAATTTTCTGACGCGATGGATGCGTATACGCAAGAAAGTTTCAGTATCATGCTTGATCTTTTCCATCGAGGGCGGAAAGAAGGAAAAGTGGATTTGAAATATTCGGATGAGTTCTTGATCCTCTATTTTCAAGCAATGGTAGAAGGAATTTCTAAGCCGGAGATATACGCAAAACTGCTTCCATATACAGCAGAATGGACAGAAGTCCTGATCAAGGGAATCGCACCGAAGAAGAAATAAAGCATAAAAAAGCCGAAACTGACGATAAAATGTCAGTTCGGCTTTTTTGGTTCATAAATGACGTAAAATCAAGCAGATTCGCGTGCTTCTTTGTCATAGACATCATGGACATTGATGAATGGATCAAGAATAGGATTTTTTCCGTCTAAATCAGATTGAAAACGAATGCCATCGATATTGATCCGAGCATTTCGATAGAAATCGGTACCTAATTGTCCCCAAGCTGGTGTAGAAGCATCGACATTACAGAAAATATCGAAACCTTGACTCTTCAAGTAAGCAAATTTTTGATTTTCTGCTGAATAAGGCTGCCAGTCGCTGATGTCTGCACCAAATGGATAAATCAGAATATTTGTTTTTCCTAGGATAGGTGCAACTTCTTGCTGCCACAATTCATTGTCTTTTTTTACATCTTCTAGTGAAGCTTGAGTCATATTCAAGTGACCCCATGTATGGGAAGCAAAGCTCCAGCCATCTTTCTTCAACTGTTCCGCCACTTTTTTAGCTTCTTTAATCTCTTTTTTTGTTTTTTCATTGTCTCCATATTGAGATTTTGATGTTCGATAACCTAAAACTCCGTTGTAACCTGTCAGGGCCAAGGTACCTTTTGCGCCTCGATAAGAAAAATCAGGATGTTTCTTGACAAAAACATCGATCAGAGGAACCATGTCAAAGTCACCGATTTCTTCTTTATCTTTCTCTTTATAGACATTTTTGATTTCATTGTTATTTGATACGACCAATCGGCTAGGAAAACCGGAATTATCCATATATTCATAATAGCTGACATCATCTTGTGAAAGAACCAATGGTTTTTTTCCTTCAGGTAGCGCAAGCCCGTTAAAGGAAAGATTTCCTTGTTCGTCTTTTTGGATCAAATCATTCAAATTAACTAAAACAAAATCATTTTGATAAAGTTGTTCGATCGAACGGTTGAATTCTTCAACAGTCACCATATAATCTTTGTATCCTTGTGCCTGTTGAGAGTGGAAGGCTTTTTGCGGGTCCACGATTAAGCTGTGGAAAAAAACATGAGAGATCTGAGTAGGATCAGACCAGTCGATCAATTGTTCTTTCTCCTTTTTTAGTGTTTGAAGAAGCTGTTGTGTTTCAGTAGATCCGTTCTTACTATCTTTTTCCAATAACGCAATCGCTTGGTCATAATCGTAGCTTTGAGCCAGATTTTTTGCTTGAGTAACTAGTTGTTGCTTATCATCTGTCGGTTCTTTTGCTTTTTCTGTTATTTTTTTTTCAGGAATGATTGGTTCTTTTTTTGTAGATGATCGGATGACAAAAAACAAACTTAGAATTAAAATAACGATAGTTAAAGCAGAAGTGGCTCCTAAAATAATTTTTTGCTTTTTTTTCATATACCTCGTCCCTTGCTTTTTCATTTTTTTACTTGTCCCATTCCTTATTGTAACGAAGAAAGAATAAGAGGCAAAGTAAAGTGACTTCTCGATAAATTGCAGAAAAAATACAGAAAAAGTTATTTCTTTTAACAATAATTGAAAATAAAATGTTCGGAATTAGAGCGGATTCAAAAAAGAAAAAATGAGGAATTTAAAAAAAATATCCTTTTTCTGTTGACAAAGAAAAAGTTGCGCTCTATGATAGACACATATTAATAATAACAAGACGAAGATCGAAACGAAGTAGTTGTTAAAGCCAATGTTTCAGAAAGCTGGTGGTCGCTGCAAACCAGTACATGCTTTAAAGCGAATTACATTTCAGGAGTCTTTGGCAGTGATTGCCACGCGACAGCGTTAAATGTTCGAGAGGTATGTTGGATATCTAGACATACAAATTGGGTGGTACCGCGAGATTTCGTCCCTTGGCTTATATGCCAAGGGACTTTTTTTATTTCCTATCCTATCCTGAAGAAATAATTAATTACACATGCTAGCAGTTTCCTGCTTTCATAAAAAAACTACACGGAGGTCAGTAAAATGAATATTATTGATGAATTAACTTGGCGCGACGCCATTAATCAGCAAACAAACGAAGAAAGACTTCGCGAGCTCGTTGAAGAAAAGAGCATTTCACTTTATTGCGGCGTTGATCCAACTGGTGATTCGATGCATATCGGACATTTGATTCCATTTATGATGATGAAAAGATTCCAATTGGCAGGCCATCATCCATATATTCTGATTGGCGGCGGAACAGGAACGATCGGCGACCCAAGCGGCCGCAAAACAGAACGTGTGTTGCAAACGATGGAACAAGTGCAACATAACGTGGACGCACTTTCCAATCAAATGAGAAAATTGTTTGGTAAAGATGCAAATATCACATTTGTGAACAACTACGACTGGTTGTCAAAAATCTCTTTACTTGAATTTTTGAGAGACTACGGTAAAAACTTCAACATCAACACGATGTTAGCAAAAGATATCGTTGCCAGCCGTTTGGAAGTAGGAATCTCATTTACAGAGTTTACTTACCAAATCCTGCAATCTATCGACTTTTTGCATCTGCATAAAACATACGATGTGCAATTGCAAATCGGTGGAGCAGACCAATGGGGAAATATCACAGCTGGATTAGACCTAATCCGAAAATTAGAAGGACCAGAAGCAGAAGCGTTCGGTTTAACGATCCCATTGATGTTGAAGGCTGATGGAACGAAATTCGGAAAAACTGCAGGCGGTGCCGTTTGGCTTGATCCGAAGAAAACTTCACCATTTGAGTTCTACCAATTCTGGTTGAATCAAGATGATCGCGATGTAGTGAAATACTTGAAATTCTTTACTTTCTTGTCTCAAGAAGAAATCGAAGACTTAGCGAAAAAAGTAGAGACAGAACCTGAGAAACGTGAAGCACAACGCCGTTTGGCAGAAGAAGTTACAAGATTTGTGCATAGTGAAGAAGACTTGAAAGAAGCGCAAAAAATAACGCAAGCATTGTTCTCTGGAAATATTAAAGAACTAAATGCGGAAGAAATCGCGCAAGGATTCGGTAAAATGCCGAACGTTGAAATTTCAAGCACACCTGAAAATATCGTGGAACTGCTTGTTTCCACAAAAATTGAACCATCTAAACGTCAAGCACGTGAAGATGTTTCAAACGGAGCTATAAGTATTAACGGTGACCGCGTTACCGATTTAAATTTTGTCATAAATCCATCCGATGAATTCGATGGTAAGTTTGTGGTTATTCGAAAAGGTAAGAAAAATTACTTTTTGGCCAAAGTAATTGATTAGAATTTAGTAAGTTTTTACCTTGGAAAAGGGAAATACTATTACAACATTCCAATTTTGAAACCCATCCTAAAATAGAACGCTGGTTGTCGTTAATACAATCTTTGCGAGGGAGTTTACATTTGTAAATTCCCTCGTTTTTTTTAATTATTTCAAAAGTGTGAACAATTCGGATAATTGATACATATTAAAATATGATTAAAAAGCAGGCCAAAACTTAGTTTACAGAATAGAAGAACAGGTGTAATGTAGGGCTCGACAAAATTTAAATATTTTTTTAGGAGGGTTTCACTATGAGTGAATCATTGTCGAAAGATCTAAACCTAAATGCCCTATTCATTGGGGACAAAGCTGAGAACGGCCAAATCTATAAAGCTTTGTTGAATGAATTGGTGGATGAACATTTAGGCTGGCGTCAAAACTACATGCCTCAAGACATGCCTATTATTACGCCAGAAGAAAAAAGCAGTGCTAGTTTTGAACACACTGTGAATAAAACAAAGGATGTTCTATCAGAAATTTCAGCGCGGATGCGTACCCATTCCGTTCCTTGGCATAATGCCGGACGTTACTGGGGTCATATGAACTCTGAAACATTGATGCCATCTTTACTAGCGTACAATTTTGCTATGCTATGGAATGGTAATAACGTTGCCTATGAATCTTCTCCTGCAACAAGCCAAATGGAAGAAGAAGTAGGAATGGAATTTGCAAAATTAATGAGCTATAAAGATGGCTGGGGCCACATCGTTGCTGATGGTTCTTTAGCAAACTTAGAAGGACTTTGGTATGCCCGCAACATCAAATCATTGCCGCTTGCAATGAAAGAAGTGACACCTGAACTAGTTACTGGAAAAAGCGATTGGGAATTAATGAACTTGTCAACAGAAGAAATCATGAATCTGTTAGACAGCGTCCCAGAAAAAATCGACGAAATCAAAGCTCACTCAGCACGTAGCGGAAAACATTTAGAAAAATTAGGAAAATGGTTGGTTCCACAAACTAAACACTATTCATGGCTAAAAGCTGCCGACATCATCGGTATCGGTTTAGACCAAGTGATTCCAGTGCCAGTTGACCACAACTATCGCATGGACATCAACGAACTTGAAAAAATCGTTCGTGGTCTAGCAGCTGAAAAAACACCAATCCTAGGTGTAGTCGGTGTTGTAGGATCAACAGAAGAAGGAGCAATCGACGGTATTGATAAAATCGTTGCATTGCGTCGCGTATTAGAAAAAGACGGTATTTACTTCTACTTACACGTAGATGCTGCTTATGGCGGATACGGCCGTGCGATTTTCTTAGACGAAGACAACAACTTCATTCCATTTGAAGATTTAAAAGATGTTCATTACAAATACAATGTCTTTACAGAAAACAAAGATTATATCTTAGAAGAAGTACACAGTGCATATAAAGCAATCGAAGAAGCAGAATCTGTAACGATCGACCCACATAAAATGGGTTATGTTCCATATTCTGCCGGTGGTATCGTCATCAAAGATATCCGCATGAGAGACGTTATCTCTTACTTTGCGACATATGTATTTGAAAAAGGCGCAGATATCCCAGCATTACTTGGGGCTTATATCTTGGAAGGTTCAAAAGCAGGGGCAACAGCAGCCAGCGTTTGGGCAGCACACCATGTCTTACCTTTGAATGTCACAGGATATGGTAAATTAATGGGTGCATCAATCGAAGGTGCACATCGTTTCTACAACTTCTTGAATGACTTGTCATTTAAAGTAGGAGACAAAGAAATCGAAGTTCATCCATTAACTTATCCAGATTTCAATATGGTAGACTATGTATTCAAAGAAAAAGGCAACGATGACTTAGTTGCAATGAATAAATTGAACCATGACGTATATGATTATTCTTCATACGTGAAAGGAAGCATTTACGGTAATGAGTTCTTAACTTCACATACTGACTTTGCTATCCCAGACTATGGCAACAGCCCATTACAATTTGTGAACCAACTAGGATTCTCAGATGAAGAATGGAACCGTGCCGGAAAAGTAACTGTATTGCGTGCCAGCGTAATGACACCATACATGAACAAAGAAGAACACTTTGAAGAATATGCTGAAAAAATCAAAGCAGCTCTTCAAGAAAAATTGGAAAAAATCTACGCAGACCAATTATTGGCAAGCGAAGCAAAATAAGCAAGGTAATCATGTTAGAAAACAGCTTGAATACTAACTGTTTCTGACGCATGTTTGGATCTGAAGAGCAAGGGGAGACCTAAGCTCTTCGATCCCTTTGTTTTGAGGTTGTCTTTGAAGAAACCCTTCAAGCAATAGACTCAAAGAATCCCCTCAAATATTCGCTGAATTGTTTCGTTTATTGCTGAAACTACTTCAAAGACACCGTTATTTTATCCAAAAAATCAAGGAGAGTGTCAACGGTGAGTAAATCTGAAGTAAGTAAAATGGGTCTTGGGACCTTTATCGGTCTGACAATGGCACTGTGTGCAACGGTTCGGAGTATTCCTACGTTAGCCGCAGTCGGTTGGACATTGATTTTTTATTCAATTTTTGCAGTTTTGTTTTTTGCCGGTCCGATATCAATGGTTTCCGGTGAGCTTTCAACGATGCTTCCTCAAGAAGGCGGTCCTCAGTTATGGGTAAAAACAGCACTGGGCAGCAAATGGGGATTTGTCGTTGCATGGCTATTATGGGTGCAAATGTTCCCAGGTATGGTAATGGTCGCTTCTACTTTAGGACCATTGTTAGGAAACACATTTGGTAATGTAGAACTTGGCAATAATCACTGGTTCGTTTTAGGTTGTATTTTAGTTATCTACTGGATCATCACGATCTTGAACTTGAAATTCGATATGGCAAAAGTCGGCGGGAACATCGGTGTATGGCTAGGGGTATATATCCCAGTAGTCATCATGTTCGTTTTAGGTGTTTTGGCAGCCTTCAAAGTCGGACTAGTCTCAAACGGCTATCTAGGTGACTTTTCATGGTCAAAAGCTTTCCCTGACTTGGAACATATTGATTCATTGAAATACTTAGCTGGTATCACATTTATTTTTGTTGGGATCGAAATGAGTTCTGTTTACATGCCTCGTTTGAAAGACGCAACAAAAAATTATACAAAAGGCGTATTTATCGCTTTGATCGGATTAGTTTTATTGAATGTCATCAATGCGATGCTTGTAGCAAATGTCGTACCAGATGGAAAAATGGAATTAGCAAATATCACGCAGCCTATCTTGATTGACTGTCAAATCCTAGGCTTACCAGAAGTGATCGGAAATATCTTCAGCTTCATGGTATTTATTGGTGTGCTTTTACAATTATCAGCTTGGGTTACTGGACCATCAAAAACAATCATCCAAGTAGCTCGTGAAGGATTCCTTCCACCAAAATTCGGATTCCATAAAGAAAACAAATACGGCGTATCTAGAAATGTCGTTCTAACACAATCAATCGTTATTTCATTATTTGCTTTGCTTTATGGTGTAATGGATGACGTAAGTGCTGTATTCTTGACACTTACAAATGCTACAACTGTTATTTATTGTATCGTGTACATTTTGATTGCTGTTTCATTGCTTAAAATGCGTAAGAAACATCCAGAATTCGAACGTCCTTACCGAATTGGTAAAAACGGAAACGGATTAGCTTGGGTAGTCAGCTGCATGCTGATCTTCTCTATCATCGTTGTCGTATTTGCTACATTAGGTACAGCGACATTGAGTGATGCATTATTAGTAGCAGCTATCACAGTGGTCATGTTCGTTATTCCATTGATCATCAATCACTTCAAGAAAGATTCTTGGGGGATTGAGGTAGAAAAAAGTTTAGAAGAAAAATAAAAAAATAAGTCTTTCAGCCGACGTTTTGTCGCTGATTTAGTAGGAGGTCCTGCCAAGTGAATAGTTTTTTCATGGCAGGGCCTTTTCATTTGAAATAGGAGATCGACGATGAATAAAAATATTTCTTTAAAAGAAAGTATCGCTGTATTGATCGTGTTGTTGGCACTCCTAGGAGTACTGATCATCGGATTCCAGCTCTCGCCACATATCCCGATCCTTGCAGCTTTCATGTGTTTGTTGTTTTATGGCAGATTTAAAAAGTTCACATGGGATGAGATCCATGACGGGATCATCAAAGGAATCACTCCAGGGATCATTCCAATCCTGATTTTTCTTTTGATTGGTGTCTTAGTTGCTTCATGGATTTTATCTGGAACCATCCCTACGATTATGGTTTATGGATTTAAACTTGTTTCTGTGCGTTTCTTTTTACCGACAGCATTTCTTGTTTGTGCAATTGTCGGAGTGACTGTCGGCAGTTCATTTACAACGATTTCGACGATTGGAATTGCTTTTTTGGGGATCGGTCATTTACTTGGATTCAATGATGCAATGACTACAGGCGCAGTCGTTTCCGGTGCCTTTTTAGGGAATAACTGCTCGCCTTTATCAGATACGACCAACTTGGCAGCGGGTATTGGAGGAGTTAATCTATTCGAACATATCGCTGGTATGCGTTATACGGATTTCCCAGCATTCGTCCTTTCGTTGATTTTTTATACGATATTAGGACATAACAGTCATTCAGCCGATCTAGCTAGTATCAATGAAATGATCCAAAACATGAAAGCGAGCTTTTGGATCTCTCCTTGGACATTGATTCCACTAGTTATTTTATTTGGGGGGGCAATCAAAAAAATTCCGGCTATCCCTACATTACTAGCGGGATCAACAGCTGCTCTCGTTCTTTCTTTTATCCATGAGAAAAGTTTGACGGTCGGAAAAGCAGCAGACATCTTGATGAATGGTTATGTCGCAAATACACCTGATCCAAAGCTAGATGAACTGCTTTCTCGAGGCGGGATCATGAGTATGTTAGGTTCTGCTAGTTTGATTTTACTTGCATTGGCATTAGGTGGGTTACTGATCAAATATCTGATCGTTGATACCATCGTTCAAGAATTAAAAGAAAAGATGGACCGACCTTCTCGTTTAGTCGGGTTTACTGCCTTGAGCTGTATCGGAATCAATCTGATCGTTGGAGAACAGTATCTGTCCATCATTCTTCCAGGAGAAACATTCAAGCGTTCTTTTGATGACGTTGGCTTATCAAAAACCTATTTGACACGAACACTAGCGGATTCAGGTGCGACCGTCAATTCTCTCGTACCGTGGGGAGTCAGCGGCACATTCATTATGGGAACGATGAAAGTTAGCGCGTTGCATTACTTGCCATTCGCCTTTTTCTCGATTCTTGCACCTGTCTTTACAATATTAGGCGGTTTTTTATTGAATCGCCGACATGTGAAAAATTGAAGAAAAGATCAAAAGGTTGTGACTATTTTTGTCACAGCCTTTTTTGCGAAACTAGCGATTTATACGATTGAAAAACTATCTTTTCTTTAAAAAGAAATAATAGGAATAGAAGCCTTGATAGTTGCGATAAAATAAAAATGGATAGATAAAATTCGAGAGAAACATGTATTGACGTGGCAGATGAAAGGGTCAGTTGTGTTGGTGTATCAGGAGTGCCGTTAGAAGAACAAAAGGAGAGAAAAGATGGAATTATTAGAAAAAGAAAGTATTGATTTTTATTTGGAGCGTGCTTGGACCGTGTTACGGTATGCTTTTTTCAAGGAAGAAGAGTATGACGGGCTAAATAGTCATCAGGAGGCAGTTTTAGAATTTCTCAATTACTCAAGCAGATTGTGTGCTGGTTGGTCATGGCGAATCAAAGAAGGGCTTATAGTTTCTAAAAAAATATATGCACAAAAACTTTACGAATTCAGAGAAGAAAAAATCAACTATACGGATATCCGATTTTTTGACAAGATGAAAGAGTATCCTATTTATGTGAATAAAGAAATGATGAAGGCGAAAGAATCACGCCTGAATCATTCTGGGCTGAGGATGGTATCTATCGGACTTCTTTTCTTGATGCGCCTCAAGGAGCGGCAGGAACGGAAGAAGAATTTAACCAGTTGAATGATCGTCTTTTCCCAGATAAAGATCATCTGCATATTTACCTTTGGAATAATGAATTTACGAATTATTATAATAATGGTCGTTATTGGGATGGCGCTTATGTGTGGTCAGTGTATGACGAAAAAAGAAAGCGATTCACTGTTTTTGATGCTAGGTTAGTGATGATTTGATTTTTTGCATATAGTGATGAACTGGAAAAAGGAGAGAAAAGATGGAACTATTAGAAAAAGCA
>OMJG01000071.1_pt1 | contig 69074 bp, 54 predicted proteins | sample 1646431 | NCBI WGS metagenome assembly OMJG01 (sample SAMN03771674, study PRJEB25209) | food metagenome | isolation source: Cotija cheese | place: Mexico:Jalisco,Michoacan | collected 2011-12-12 | reverse complement strand
TGCTGAGCGACTTCAGTATTGAAGTTCACATAAATTAACCCTTCGCCAGTCAAGTGCCCAAGCAATAGGCAATACGGTTCTAAATTTGCATCATATTAGAGGTTACCACCTGTTGTCTTGTCTGCTGAGACTTTTACGATAAAAGCAAGATTTCGGCTCTTTGTGCAGCTTTCTGCACAGAAACTCAGGGGATAACGGCAATGACGGATGAACGGCAGCTGACAGCGGCAGGCAATGAAATGAGCGCAAGCTTCCTTACGGCTAAGAAACTCTCGGACGCCACCCTGAGCAAGCTCGAGCAGGCTCCGGGACGTTACACCATGCTGACCGGCGATCGCCCGACCGGCAAACTGCATCTGGGCCATTACTTCGGCTCTCTGCTCGGACGCGTGCAGATGCAGGAGCGAGGCGTCCACACCAACATCATCATCGCCGACTACCAGGTCATCACCGACCGTGACACCACGGAACACATCGGCGACAATGTGCTGAATCTGGTGCTCGACTACCTGGCTGCAGGAATCGATCCAACTAAGACCATGATCTACACGCATTCCGCCGTACCCGCCGAGAACCAGCTGCTGCTGCCGTTCCTGTCGCTGGTGACCGAGGCGGAGCTGCACCGCAACCCGACGGTGAAATCCGAGATGGAGGCCAGTGGCCATGCGCTGACCGGTCTGCTGCTGACATACCCCGTGCACCAGGCCTGCGACATCCTCTTCTGCAAGGCGAATGTGGTTCCAATCGGCAAGGACAATCTCCCACATGTCGAAATCACCCGCACCATCGCCAGACGCTTCAATGAACGGTATGCGCCCAAGCATCCCGTTTTCCCCGAGCCGGCGGCCATTCTTTCCGATGCCCCCGAAATTCCGGGACTTGACGGTCGTAAGATGAGCAAATCCTACGGCAACTCCATCATGCTGGGTGCCACCGCCGAGGAAACCGCAAAACTCATCAAGAAGTCGCCCACGGATTCCGAGCGCCGAATCACCTTCGATCCTATCAACCGGCCGCAGGTATCCGCATTGCTCACCACCGCCGGATTGGTCACGGGTCGCAGTCCGGAGGAGATCGCCGAGGAAATCGGCGAATCAGGTGCGGGCGCGCTCAAGAAGTTCGTCACGGAGGCCGTCAACGAATTCCTGGCCCCCCACCGCGAGCGCCGTGCCGAGCTGGCCAAGGACATGGATTCCGTACGCGATGTCCTACGTGACGGCAACGCCCGCGCCAACGCCATCGCCGAGGAGACCCTGGACGAGGTTCGTGCAGCCATGGGCATGAAGTACTGAACGGTCACCAGGCGACACCACCGGGCGACTACGCCGGGGTAGGCTACGCAGGGTTGGTGACTACACAGGGTTGGTGACTACACAGCGTTTGTGACTACACAGGATTGACTACGCGGGGCCGACAACACAGAGCCGACTACACAAGCTTGGCTCACACGCCAAGCACTCACACCGGGCGCTGCGGCGCACCGCAGCGCTACACGTCGTAGCGCCAGGATTTGTCGGTGATGACACGAGCCATGGCCAGGCCTACCGGCAGGCAGATGATGACCATGAATGCCCGGAACGCCCAGTCCAACGCATTCAATGTGGAGAACTGTCCTAGATAGAACATCGCCCGGTACATATACAGGCCGGGAACCATGATGACAATCGACGGCACGGTCAGACATATGCGCGGATACCCGAGATGCGATGGCAGCCACCCTCGGCGGACCGAGGACCTCCATGCCGTGGCCAACAATCCGGCTGCGAAGGCACCGAAGAAGGCGGCGGCCTCCGGGGGCACATTCAGCAGGTCCTGTATCTCCAGACGCATCGTATCGGTGATGGCACCGATCAAGGCCGCCGTGAAGGCCATGCGCTGCGGGGAGTTGAACAGGACGGAGAAGCCCCACACCCCGGCGAATGCCGCGCCGAACCTCAATATGCCATTGAGCATCGGGTCCAGCCCCAAAGGTTCGAAACCCTGCGGATTCAACGACACTGCCCTGGCCACGGCCCAGCCTGCGAAAGTGGCCATCAGGATAATCGACAATGCGTACATCAGACGCTGCAGCCCGGAGGGGAAATCGATTTTGGCGATGTCCAAGCCGCCGGTCACCAGAGGGAAGCCGGGTATGACGAAGAGCATCGCCCCGATGTAGGCGGTGTCATGGGCGAGCGCTATCGGATTGAATATCCCGATGAACCTCAGCATGCCGACGCAGGCCAATGCGGCGACCGCAACGGAAACGAAGGTGACGAAGAATTGATTGAGATGCTTCGCCAACATGAGTCTGCGCACAAAATGGCCGATGCCCGCCCCCACGAAAGCCCCGGCCATGTCAAATGGCCCGCCACCGAGCAGGAACACGAAGGCCGCGCATGCGACGGCCGAGCCGATGGCTGCGAACCACGCAGGGTACAGTGGCTTGCGTCGTTCGATGACATCAAGCCTCGCATGGGCCTTACGAACGGTAAGACCGTGGAATTCACCGTCGTCGTCCTTCTTCTGGTTGATGGCCTCCTTCACCCTGCCGAGCGCCCTCAATGCCGACAGCGCGGCAGCCGGTGTGCCGAGACGCGTCACCAAAGCCTTGGAAATGGAAGCTTCGTGATGGTACACACTGCTTAGTCCGCAGCTCACGCTGAACCAATCGGCGAAATGCTCCAACAACCAGATGCGTTCGGTATTGACACCGGTGGTGGGAAGGTCAACCACTTCGGTGATGCGGTCCTTGCCGTCGGTGCAGGTCGCCTCGATATCCGTCAGATTCACATCCGCCCGCACATGTACCCCAAGAGGATACGCGATGCGGTGCATCATCTCCCGAACACGAAAACTTCCCGTCCCCGATGACAGGTCCAGAGCCCCGACTCTCACAATCAGACTGGCTTTCGCCGCGATACCCGCTTCTGTGACAGGCTTGTCGAGGTCCCTGACGATATCCTCCATGTCCAGAGGAATGGAATGCGTGTGATAGGCCGAGATCTTCTCCTGGCCGGACTCACTCTCCTGCGTGGCGCGTTGCGCCTGATGACTGTTATCTCTGAAACGTTTTGCGAAGCCCACAACTTCTTTTCTACTCCACACCCTGCACCTCGGGGCGAGTTCGCGTTATCTATTTCACAGACCGCGGATGGACCCATGTAATACAACTGCCCATAAGAGGACTTACAATGTTGCACGCAAGCGCTGAACTAAAGGCTGTGGGCTTGGAACGATCAGCTATACACAACCGCGGAGGAGCCGCGGAAAGCTGGTAGATCGAGCAACCGGAGGTTTGGCAAAGGAGGCCAAATGGCAGATAACAACGACCAAATCAAAGCTGCGGATGCCGGAATCGTCAGTTCCGGCACCGGGACGAAGGGTCCGGAGGAGCGTGATCTTCCCGATTCTCTGAAATACGACATGGACCTGTGCCTGCGTATCCTTCGCGACGTCCTGGGGGAATTCGATCCAAAGCTCTTGGAATCATTCGATGATCTTCGGCAGAATGCAGTCGAGGCCAGTGCTGAGCACTTCAGTGACGTGCTCAAGGACCCGCACCCCGATGAGGATGGGCTCGAAAAAGCCGTTGCACTCATCGACGGCATCTCGATGCACGACTCGCAACTGCTGGCACGGGCATTCACCACATACTTCCACCTCGCCAATCTGTGCGAGGAGAACTACCGTGTCGCCGCATTGCATAAGCGCGAGGCCGAAGTCGACCTCAACGCCGCCACGGATCCCGTCAACGAGATGACCGGCGCATATCATCAGCTGATTGACGAAATGGGGCCCGCAAAGGCCGAGGAGCTGCTCGAAAAACTCGAGTTCCACCCGGTGTTCACCGCCCATCCGACCGAGGCGCGCCGCAAGGCCGTCGAGGGGAAGATCCGACGTGTGGCCGAACTCCTGGAGGAACGCCCCAAGCTCGGTGGCTCGGATTTGGAAGAGAACGAACGCCGTCTGTACAACGAGATCGACGCCTTGTTCCGCACTTCGCCCATCGGCTTGAAGAAGCCGACTCCCGTCGAGGAATCGGACACGATCATCGACATCTTCGACAACACGCTCTTCGACACCATTCCCAAGGTGTACCGCCGTTTCGACGATTGGATACTCGGCAAGAAGGCCGGAAGGGTCGCGCCTGTCTGCCCCGCCTTCTTCCATCCTGGCAGTTGGATCGGTTCGGACCGTGACGGCAATCCCAATGTCACCGCCAAGGTGAGCCGTATGGTCGCCCGTAAGTTCACCGACCATGTGCTGTTCAAGTTGGAGCAGGCCACCAGAACCGTAGGCAAGAACCTTACGGTCGAAAGCGAGACCACCCCTCCGAGCGCTGAGCTGCTGAACCTGTGGAGCCATCAGAAGGAGATGAGCGAACGTCTGACGGATAAGGCCTCGGTGATTTCCAGCCGGGAGCCGCACCGTTCGGTCGTGCTCGTCATCGCCGACCGTCTGCATGCCTCGATTCTGCGCGACGCGGACCTGATGTACAAGAGCTGCGATGAATTCATCGCCGATCTCAAGGTCGTGCAGCGTTCGTTGGCCGAGGCCAATGCCGCACGTCATGCGTACGGCCCTCTGCAGGATCTGATCTGGCAGGCTCAGACCTTCGGCTTCCACATGGTCGAGATGGAATTCCGCCAGCACTCCGTGGTTCACGCCCGGGCGCTGGAAGACATCCGCGAACATGGGTTGCATGGCGAGCGCGGGGATCTGCAGCCGATGACCCATGAGGTGCTGGACACCTTCCGCGCGCTGGGCTCGATCCAACGTCGCAACGGCATCAAGGCTGCACGCCGCTACATCATCTCCTTCACCAAGTCGGCCCAGCACGTCAAGGACGTCTTCGAGCTGAACCGTCTCGCCTTCGCGCATCCGCAGGATGTTCCCACCATCGATGTCATCCCCCTGTTCGAGCAGCTTGAGGATCTGGAGAACTCCGTGGACACCCTCGAGGAGATCATCAAGATCCCCGAGGTGCAGGCGCGTCTCAAAGCCACGGGCAACAAGATGGAGGTCATGCTCGGCTACTCCGATTCGTCGAAGGACGCCGGCCCCACTTCAGCGACCTTGGCCTTGCACTCTGCTCAGGAGCGCATCGCCAAATGGGCGTTGAGCCATGACATCGATCTGACGCTCTTCCACGGTCGTGGCGGCGCTGTCGGCAGAGGCGGCGGCCCGGCCAACCGTGCGGTGCTCGCACAACCGGTGGGTTCAGTCAACTGCCGTTTCAAGCTCACTGAACAGGGCGAGGTCATCTTCGCACGCTACGGAAACCCGATTCTGGCAATCCGCCACATCGAGTCCGTCGCCGCGGCCACGTTGCTTCAATCCGCGCCAAGCGTCGAGAAGCGCAATACCGAGATGACCCAGAAATACGCGAAGATGGCTGCCGCGCTCAATGAGGCATCTCACAACCGCTTCCTTGACCTGCTGGGTACACCGGACTTCGCTCCCTGGTTCTCGATTGTCACGCCTCTAACCGAGGTAGGTCTGCTGCCGATTGGTTCAAGACCGGCGAAACGTGGCATCGGCGCGAAATCCTTGGATGATTTGCGCACGATTCCGTGGGTGTTCTCGTGGGCGCAGGCGCGTATCAACCTTGCCGCCTGGTACGGCCTCGGCACCGCCTGCGAGCAGTTCAACGACCTCGACACGATGCGTAAGGCATACGAGGAGTGGCCGCTGTTCAGCACCTTCATCGACAATATCGAGATGTCCATCGCGAAGACTGACGAACGCATCGCAAAGATGTATCTTGCTCTTGGCGACCGCGATGACCTGTCACAGAAGGTCCTCGACGAGATGGACCTCACGCGCAAGTGGGTGTTGAAGATCGTCGGAGACAAATGGCCCCTGCAGCATCGTCATGTGCTCGGCCAGGCAATCCGCATCCGCTCGCCGTATGTGGATGCCCTGTCGGTCACTCAGGTTCGCGCGCTGCGCTCCCTGCGTCGGAGAAACGACAAGGAGGAGCTCAGCACGAGTCAGCAGGCGGAGTTCATCTACCTGATTCTCTGCACCGTTTCCGGAGTCGCCGCCGGCCTCCAGAACACCGGATGATTCGAGTTCCGAACCTTTCAGTGAGAATCCCGCGCACCGCCAACCCGGTGTGCGGGATTTTCGTATGCCGGTCGCCGCCTTGCTCATAACGAATCACCAGGGCAATGCCCTGCTTGTCGTTCGGGAGAACGGCCATGAACCGGAACGACGGACACACGTCTGATACCTGTCACCGGATGCCGCGTAGGATGAGATGACCTAGGACCTCAGGAGGACAGTCGTGCGCTCTTTCAAATCCCTGCCCAAAGCCAGACGGGGCGATCGCATTGCGGTCATATCCCCGGCATTCGCCGCTCCAGCCGTTGCACCTTCCGTGCATGAGCAGGCCCTGCGCCGACTGTCCGAGTCAACGGGTCTGATTCCGGTGGAATATCCCACTACACGACAGCTTGGCGCCAGCGCCGAAGCGCGTGCCGCCGATATCGAAGCAGCATTCGCGGACCCGGATATTCGCGCTGTGATGGCTACAATCGGCGGCGATGACCAGATCACCGTCATTGCACACATCAACCCCTCCGTCATCGCCGCCAATCCAAAGCCGTTCTTCGGCTACAGCGACAACACCAATCTTCATAACCTGCTTTGGAATTCGGGAGTCCCCAGTTTCTATGGCGGGTCGACCCAGGTTCATCTCGGCGCAGGGCCACGAGTGGATGACATTCATCTGCGCTCTTTGCGAGCCGCGCTCATCGAAGGTGGCAGCATCGAACTCACCCAAACGGCCGAATCCGAGGATTTTGGAATCCCTTGGGAGAATCCAAGAGCGCTGACTGAATTCGGGAGGCGCGAAGCCACGGAACCGTGGGAGTGGGCCGGCCCGCAGAAAACCGTCACTGCTCGCACGTGGGGCGGTTGCATCGAGGTGATAGACGAGATTGCGATGGCCGGGCGAATGCCTTCGCTAGCCGACCTTGAAGGAGTGATTCTTCTGCTGGAAAGCAGCGAGGAGCTGCCCTCCGCCCTAGCCGTGAAACGTTGGCTTCGGTCCCTTGGTGAACGTGGCCTGCTCCAAGCGGCTGTTGGTGTCCTCGTAGCTCGGCCACCAGTTAGCGAGTTATCCGCGCCGATGCCATCCGCTGAGGAACGGTCAGCCCTGCGTCATGAGCAACGCGACGCGATTCTCGGCCAAATAGCCATCTACAATCCCCAAGCCGTGGTGTGCGTCGGGGTGCCATTCGGCCATACCCGACCCCAGTGGATCATCCCGCATGGCGGCACCATCACACTCGACGGTGCGAACCGGACCGTGATCGCCGACTACGACGCATAAGACGGCATCACCGCTTTTCTGCCCGACCGCTTCTGACGAGCAACATGCGGTTTATATTGGTCATGGTGTATAAATATCTATGCGAGGTCGGACTCGGCTTCCTGCAACGGCGCAGGGCGTGGGGCCCCTCCTCGTACATCCATCCCCGCGTCTCGACAGGAGCCCTATCCCACCCGGAATCACCGCACTCGGAGCTTCGCGTTGAATACGCCGAGGTGGACACGCCGAAGCACACACCAGTTATGTTATCTATCTCATAATCAACGTTTGATTCGCAAGGAATCGGAAGCAGAAAAGATGTTACTTTGAACATGCAGAGGACCACAGCCGCCGTGATTCCCATGTGCGCAACCCTCTGCGGAGAGGGAAAACCCGAATGACATTGTTGCCGGATAATCGCTGGGTTCGTGCTGTCATACCCGCTTTGTTGCTGCACATTTCCATAGGAACCGTCTATTGCTGGAGCGTATTCAAGCAGTTGATCGCAGATGAGCTCAAGGTCTCCCCCGGGACCATCGAATGGGGTTTCTCGTTGGCGATTTTCTTCCTGGGCATGTCCGCCGCCTTCCTCGGGTCGAAAGGGACATCAAGAAATCCGCTCTGATCTCCCCCATCTGCTTCGTTGTCGGTTTCGCCGGGACCGGTGTCAGCATCGCCATGCATTTCGTTCCGGGTGTATTCATTTTTTACGGGGCGGTCATGGGTGTCGGCCTTGGCATCGGCTATCTGACGCCGGTGAAGAATCTGATGCTATGGTTCTCGAGCAACAAGGGCATGGCGACGGGCATCGCGGTCGCCGGCTTCGGTCTGGCCAAAGCCATCGCCAGTCCGGTCATGGAATTCCTCATCGAATCCTTTGGGCTGGTCAACATGTTCTATATCCTCTCGGTGGTGTACGCCATCATGATGCTCGGCGGCTTCCTGCTTATCAAACGTCCGCAAGGCTATGTCTATGAAAAGCCGTCCTCGGCGACCAACAGACGCGCACTGCTCAAGAAACCACTGTTCTGGGGAATCTGGATTGCCTTCTATCTGAACATCACCTGCGGCCTTGCGCTCATTTCCCAGGAGAAAGACATTCTCAAGGATCTCCTTCGCCAATTGCCACAGTATGCGGGCATGTCCGCCAGCGAGTTCTCTCTGGCCATCACCGGCATCATCGGCACCGTTCTGGCAGTCGATGCGGTATTCAACGCGGTCGGGCGCCTGGGCTTCGCCACGCTCTCAGACCACATGAAACGCCGCGAGAGCAGCTACAAGATCATCTTCATCATGTCGATTGCCGTATGCGCCTTGCAGCTGGTCACCAACAGCATCGGCAATGCCTTGCTTTGGGCCGTTCTGGCCATGCTCTTCCTCATCAATGCAGGTTACGGCGGCGGATTCTCGACGCTGCCGGTGCTGTTGGACCAGCATTTCGGCATCAAGGCCGTGTCAACGACCCATGGTCTGACCCTCAGCGCCTGGGCAATCGCCGGACTTTCGGGCAACCAGCTGGCTTCCTTCGTGGTGTCGCATGCCTCGGATCAGGCTCACCGCTACGCAGCGGTCATTCCTGTGATTACCGTGCTCTATGCCGTCGCACTGCTGTCCATATGGCTCGTTTCCCGCGTCAACGTGCCTCATAAGGTGGTCGCACAGTCATAATAGGAATGTCTACTTTCCAATCCCTACACAAACGGACCCCACCCGAAAAGACCAACTTGTACAATGCTCCGAAAGCGTTGCAATCGTTGACAATATGAGCTTCCCATGGAATGTCCGGGAAATCCGTCCTTCGTTTGTGTAGGGATTGGAATACAACAATGCCTGTGTGGGCACCGCGAACGTGTCACGGTGCCCACACAGGCATTTGAACAATCGGTCGGAAATCCGATGCTTTCGGACTCGGTCTTATTCCGCCTATGCTCCGATAAGATCAAGCATCTGTGGGACGCTCTTCTTGCCGAATTCGACCGTCTGGGAACCGTCGTCACGATTGATGACGATGCACGGCACGCTCATCACCCCGTACTGTTCCTTGAGCTCAGGGAAGTGCGAGACATCATAGGCCTCGGCACGCACCTTGGGGTTGGCGGCGGCGATGCGCTGCGAGGAGAGCACCGTTTCAGGGCACATCGTGCAGGTCAGAGACACCAGGAGCATCACATCGACAGGCTTGGAAAGTTCGGCGATACGTTCCTTGACGTCATCTTCGAGCGGCTGACCCGGACCTGCGGCGTTATAGATGCCCAGCACGAAGGAATTGAACTCATGTCCGCTCGGCACGCCGTGGAACGCCAGTCCCGTAGGCTGCAGACTGCCATCGGCATCGGTTGTGCAGATACGCACGCATGGCCTGGCGACCGGCAGCACTCCTGCGGGGTCGAAGCTGGCCTTGCCTTCGTCGTCCACCGATGCGACGCCATCGCTGACCACACTGCTGAGCTTGCCGCCACTGATCGCGACGACTTCCGATATGAATCCTCGAAGCTCTTTGGACAGCGGCGTGCCATCCAGCTCGAGTTGCAGCACGGCAGGCTTCACCAGCCGTGAGAACACCATGCTGAGCTGTGCCTTGACATCGTCGGAGAACACTGCGGAAGCGCCTTGCGCGGCCTTGGCTGAATCCGTGGCCTGCGGCGTCGGTGCGGGTGCAGGCGACGTGCCCGCAGGGGTCGATGTGGTTTCCTTGTTGCTCTTGGAACCTGTGGGACGAACGGGGAGCAGCCCGGTCTTATCGGAGAGCTGCGAGGCATAGCGCTCAAGCTCGACTGCTGCGGACGCACCGTCGGCGGTGGCTGTGACCACCTGACGAAGGTGCTTCTGACAGAGGTCGCCTGCTGCATAGATGCCCTCGACCGAAGTCTGCAAATGGGTGTCGGTAATCACGTATCCGTAGTCATCGAGGTCCACAAGACCCTTGACAACACTCGTCTGCGGCACGTATCCGGCGAACACGAAGACACCGAAGGTGTCGCTGGTGGAAGGCTTCCACAGCTTCGATTCACCGGTATGCACGTCGTGAATCGTGGCTTCGGTGAGTCCTCCCTGACCTGCTGAGACCTCATCCAACTCCGTGTGGTAGTGAATCTCGATATTCGGGTCGTCCTTGGCTTCCTGGGCCACACCGGCGTCGCAGGTGAAATCCTCCTCGCGTACGAGCAGGGTCACCTTGCTCGCATATTTCGTCAGGAACACGGACTCTTCGGCGGCGGCGAACCCACCGCCGACGACCAGCACTTCCTTACCCGTGAAGAACTCACCATCGCAGGTGGCGCAGTATGCCACACCGCGGCCGGCGTACTCGTTCTCACCTTGGAAACCGAGTTTCCGTGGACTCGCACCGCTGGCGATCAGTACGCCGAAGGTGCGAATGTCGCCGCGGTTGGTGTGCACGACTTTGACATCGCCCTCGATGTCGATTCCCGTGGCTTCGGCGCTTTTGAACTCGGCTCCGAAATCCTTGGCCTGGGCGTGCATCGTATCGGTGAGCGCCTTGCCTGTGGTCTTCGCAATACCGGGATAGTTCACCACTTCGGCGGTGATGGTAATCTGGCCGCCGAAATCCTCTTTCTCGAGAATCAACGTGCGGTAACGGGCACGTGCAAGATACAGTCCTGCGGTCAGACCCGCAGGACCGCCTCCGATGACCACCACATCGTAGAGATCGGGATCAGTTGTTTTGGCCGCTGTAGTCGCAGCACTTCCTTGTGTCATTAACGCTCCTTCAACGCTTTGAAATCATCCTGCCGCACCCGGCAACACCCTTGATAAGACGGCTGTTCCATGCCCGTCATATGCGTTGGCCGCGGGAAACCATATGACGAATCTCGCGGCCAAGACGGCATTACAGGTATGGCCTCACCCTCCCAGGGTCGTCGGCATCATCCTCGAATCAGAGCTGACCAACGAGGTCAAGGCTGGGAGCGATGGTCTCATCGCCTGGCTCCCACTTGGCCGGGCAGACCTGGTCGCCATGCGCATAGACGAACTGCGATGCCTGGACGCGGCGCAGAATCTCTTCGGCATTACGACCCACATTCGAGGAGATGACTTCGTAGGCCACAACCTTGCCTTCGGGGCTGACGATGAAATCGCCGCGCTCGGCGGTGCCATCGGCCTCGTTATAGGTGTCGAGGTCCTTGGCAAGCGTCGCGGTCGGGTCGGCCAGCATCGGATAGGCGATCTTGGCGATCTTCTCGTTGGCGTCATGCCAGGCCTTGTGCACGAAGTGCGTATCGCAAGACACTGAGTACACCTCGCAACCGGCCTTTTGGAAGTCAGCGTACTTCTCGGCGAGGTCTTCGAGCTCGGTAGGACATACGAAGGTGAAGTCCGCAGGATAGAAGAAGAACACGGACCAGTGTCCGAGCACGTCTTCCTTGGTGACTTCGTGGAACTCGTTGTTTTGGTATGACTGCACAGTGAAATCTGTCAGCTCATGCTGCAGCAGCGTCATTGCTATCCCCTTTCGACGGATGGTCTTTCCTGTCCCCCTGGACGAGCGTCCGCTCCCGGACGTTCTGTGGAAGGTCTGGTGCCATCAATGCTAGCCCGTCGATGCTGACAGATACATGAGCTCTCGCGCACAGCGGTGTGAGTTTGCACACATCCTCGAGCGTCAAGGCCGCCCAGGGGCGATAATGCTCTAGACACCTTGGGACTTCACGATTTCCCAAGAGTAGGATGAGGTGACCGTCAACAGGGGGCATGGAGTATGGAGCAACGCGATAACGCATCGGCTATCGACCGTCCGGATACCGATCTGGCAACAGGTACATGGAGCAGAATGCTTGCAGGCAATCGCCGTTTCTCGCAGGGCGAAGCGGAGCATCCCTGGCAGGACGAGGAAAGCCGCGAACAGCTCATAGACGGCCAGCATCCTTTCGCAACCGTGCTCTCCTGCTCCGATTCGCGAGTACCTCCTGAAATCGTCTTCGATCAGGGACTCGGCGACTTGTTCACCATTCGTACGGCAGGCGAGATTCTCGACGAAGCGGTCGTTGCCTCGCTGGAGTTTTCAGTGCAGGCACTGCATGTGAATCTGATCGTGGTGATGGGCCATGAACACTGTGGCGCCGTCGAATCCGCAATCCAGGGTCTGAAACTCGGCAAGGCCGAGGATTCGGACTCGATTGTCGTACGTCAGGTAGGCGCTTCGGTGCTTGCGGCACAGGACTCCGACCTCGACACCACGGACGACTATGAGCGCGTTCATGTGGCTCGCACCATCGAGCAGCTGGTGGACCGGTCCTCCATACTGAGGGATGCGGTCGCCTCCGAGCATATCATGATCGTCGGGGCACGCTACCTCCTCACCACGGGCAAGGTCGAGGTGCTCTCCTTCTGACTGCGCCGAAGCCTTACTCCCGCAGGTATTGGCATGTCGTGTGCGAATTTGCACACTTTCAGCGCAAATAGCCACCCCTCACGTATCTTAGAGGTATGTCACTATGGCTTAATGTTGTTCTGATTATTGTATTTCTACTTATCGGAGCCGTGTTCTCGGGTACCGAACTCGCGCTGGTCTCTCTGCGCAGCTCGCAGGTGGAGCGCATGGAGCAGGAGGACGCCCGCGGTGCACGCGTAGGCAAAATCGCCAGGGACCCCAACACTTTCCTCTCGACCGTGCAGATCGGCGTCACGCTTTCGGGCTTTCTGTCCTCGTCGGTGGGTGCGTCCTCGATAGCACCATTCCTGATTCCGGTGTTCGAAAGCTGGGGCGTCCCGGTGAATTTCGCATCCCCGCTGGTCACGGTGGTACTTACCATAGTCATCGCCTACTTCTCCATCGTGGTCTCGGAGATGGTCCCCAAACGCATCGCCATGCAGCGCGGAGAGCAGATTGCGCGTGCCGCCGTTCCCGCAATCGACATATTCTCACGCGTCTGCCGTCCTTTGATCTGGCTCATCGGCAAGAACACCAACGGTTTGGTACGCATGCTCGGCTTCGACCCGCAGCAGGCGGAAACCCAGGTGAGCGATGATGAGCTGCGCGTCTTGGTATCTTCCAATACCCGTCTGAGCAAGGATGAACGCACCATCCTGGATGACGTGTTCGACGCTTCGGAAACCATTGTCGCCGAGGTCATGCGCCCGCGTGCCGATGTCGTGTTCCTCGACGGGGACATGCCGCTGGCGGAAGCGGCAGCTTTCGTTCGCAACGAACCGTATTCCAGGTATCCCGTCAGCGGGAAGGACTTCGATGACGTACTCGGTTTCGTCCACGTCCGCGATCTTCTTGACATCCGTGACCCGCAGGCTGCCACCGTGCGCGATGTGGTGCGCGAAGGCATCTCTCTGCCCGGCACATCCAAACTGCTGCCCAGCCTGGAGCTGTTGCGAAAACGCGGCATCCATCTGGCCGTAGTCATCGATGAATACGGCGGAACAGACGGCATCGTCACCCTTGAGGACATGACCGAGGAGCTTGTCGGCGACATACGCGACGAATATGACCTTCCGGACGACCACCCGGCGAAGAAGGAGCCGCAACATGCCTTCGTCAATGGCGCTGTCACGGTGGAGGGCGGGATGACCCTGCAGGATTTCGCGGATCTCACCGGAATCGAGCTGGAGGATGGCCCATACGAAACGGTGGCCGGGTTCTTCCTTGCGCATACCGGCCGAATGGGCGAAATCGGCGAGGTCCTCCATTCCGATGGCGGTTACGATATGACGGTCACCAAGGTCGACGGACGACGCATAGGGAGCATCGAAGTGACACGACGCGAAGACCCGCAGGCGCTGGAGGGCATAACCGTTCCCGCCTGATCTTCGAGCATGACGCCGACCTCGCGATGACGCTTACAGAACAAGTCCCATTTTGAGAAAGCAGTCAGGCCACCTACAGTTGTAGCCAAGGCCCGCAGGACGATACGCGAAAGCGTGGTCGCCGTTCAGGGCAGAACGAATGCACTCAGCAGTAAGGGAGAACAACATGGCATTGCAATTCACCGTTCCGGGATTGGATGAAGCGGCTTCCGAGAAGATCATTTCCATTCTGCAAAATCGCCTGAGCCAGGAGCAGGAGGCTGCTCTGGTACTCAAGCATGCACACTGGAATGTCACCGGACCGAACTTCATCGCCGTACATGAGATGATCGACCCCGAGGTGGAGGCCGTTCTCGCTCAGGCGGATGAAACCGCAGAGCGCATCGCCACCCTGGGCGGCTCGCCTGACGGCCGTCCTGACGCGATTCTTCGCAACCGCTCCTGGAAGGGCATCGACCTGACCGGCCGTCACTCCACGGAAAGCTTCCTGAAGGCTTTGGTCGAGTACTACGACTCCTTCATCGCCGACGACCGCAAGGCCATCGCAGAGCTGGATGAGCTGGATGTCATCAGCTCGAATATCGTCCAGGATCACGTGCAGGAGCTCGAGAAGTTCCAGTGGTTCATGCGCTCACACCTCGTGTGATTGAACCCCGTAACGCACTGGGGCCCGAACGGTATCAAACCGTTCGGGCCCCAGCCGTATCAACGACGCGAAACAGTGCGGGCGCGGCGTAAAGAAGGTCGATACGCCTGTCCGCCAAGCTCTTCGCGCAGCATGGGAACGCTCACACCTCAGAAGAGATGCACGCGGATGGCCTTGCTCAGGTCACGGCTGTTGGGGCCGACCATCACATCGAAATCACCCGGGTCGCTGTCCAGCTCGTAATCCGCATGAACGTAGCGGACATCCTCCTCGGTGATGGTGAAGGTGACGGTCCTGCTCTCGCCTGCGGCGAGTGTCACGCGTTCGTAGCCCTTGAGCTGCTTGATCGGCCGCACCACTTCACCGACAAGATCGTGGACGTAGCACTGCACGATTTCCGTGCCCTCGCGCTCCGAAACATTGCGCAACTCGACACTGACCTTCAGCGGATTGTCGGCGTCGAATTCATGGTCCTCGACTTTGACCTCTCCATACTCGAACTTGCTGTAGCTCAGTCCGAAACCGAAGGGGTATGCCGCATAATTCGACACATCGAGATACTTCGAGACGTACTTGCCCTCGGGATCGTTCTCATACGGGCGGCCTGTATTGTCGACGTTGTAGTAGATCGGCACCTGTCCGACGCTCACGGGGAAGGACATCGTCAACTTCGCGGATGGGTTCACCGCACCGGTCAGCACGTCGGCCAACGCCCGACCGCCCTCGGTGCCCGGGAACCATGCCTCTACAATGGCCTTCGCCGACTGAATGTCGCTCAGGTCCAGGGGACGTCCGTTGAACAGCGTCACGATGATCCGGTCGTTCACCGCGGCAACGGCCTTGAACAGGTCGAGCTGTGCCTGCGGCAGACGAATATCGGAACGGCTTGACGCCTCTCCGCTCATGTATGAAGGCTCACCAAGGGCCAGAACGACGACATCCGCATCCTTGGCCACCCTCACGGCCTCTTCGACGGCCTGATCGGAGGGCTGAAGATAATCGAAATCGCCATCGACCGTGCTGACCTGGATGCCCGCCTCGCGCAACGACACGTCGAGGGCCGCGACATCGTCTTCCTGGCCTTTCCACGACCATGCACCCAAGAGATCGGTGGACTTCGCAGCGGGCCCCAGCAAGGCAATCTTTCGGGACGCATCCAGCGGCAGCGTGGCGTCATCGTTCTTCAGCAACACCATGGATTCCTCGGCGACCCGTCTTGCCGCATCGCGGTGCTGCTTGCTCATGACCACGGTCCGTTCGGCCTCCGCGTCGGCGCCGCGCAGTGGATTCTCGAACAATCCCAGATCATTCTTCAATTCGAGGATACGCATCACGCTCTCGTCGAGCACCTGTTCGGGCACCTCTCCCGAAACGATGAGATCCTTCAGATGACGCAGGTAGCAGACCGTCATCATCTCGATATCCACACCGGCCTTGATGGCGAGCTTCGCCGCATCGCGCTCATCGGCGGCGACACCGTGCGAGATCATCTCCTTGACCGCACCGAAGTCGGAAATCACCACGCCATCGAATCCCCATTCACGCCGCAGGATGTCGCGGAAGAGGTGACGGTTGCCCGAGGCCGGTACACCGTCGACGGTGTTGAAGGAGGTCATCACCAGCTTGGCGCCGGCGTCGATGGCAGTTTTGTATCCGGGCAGGTACATGTCCCGCAACTGCCGTTCCGACATATCCACGGTGTTGTAGTCGCGTCCGGCGACGGCGGCGCCATATGCGGCGAAATGCTTGACGCATGCCGCAACACGGGTGGTGTCTGCGAGCAGATCGTCACCCTGATATCCATGGACCATCGCCGCTGCCAGCTTGCCGTTGAGATACGGGTCCTCACCCGTGGATTCCATCACGCGCCCCCAACGGGCGTCGCGAACGAGATCGACCATCGGGGAAAAGGTCACGAAGAGTCCTGAAACCGAGGCTTCGTGCGCGGAGACCCGTGCCATCGTTTCCGCGGCGCTTTCGTCCCAGGATGAGGCCAAACCCAGCGGAATCGGGAAGATGGTGCGGAATCCGTGAATCACATCACCCATGAACAGCGTGGGAATATGCAGACGGTTGCGCTTCATATAGGCGGTCTGGATTTTGCGGCATTCTTCGGCTCCTGTGACTCCGAGCACCGTACCGGCATTGGCCAGATCGTCTTCGTCAAGTCCCAGCTGCGTCATCGGGCCGGTACGCTCTTCGGCCTTGTCTGAGTAAAAGTCTCCGGTGATCTGCAGCAGCTGCCCGATCTTTTCATCGAGCGTCATCTGACCAAGCAGGTCTGTCAGTTGTGATTGTTCCATGATTTCCCCTTATTCGCGTGCGGCCCCGTCACAGATTCCTCCCGGACGGGGCCGCAATGCACATTCAGATCGTTGTTTCAGATGCGTATTCAGATTGTCGAGCGATGGACACCGACGCTGATGTCAATGACATCGGCCCCTTCGAGGGCCTTCTCACCGACCACAAGACCACCTCGTCGATACGGGAGATCGTAGGCGTCTGCATCCAGGCGACGACCGTCGACGGACACCGTTACCGGGGCGTCGTCGTCACTCAGGTGATAGCGCAAGGTGCGTTTGCTGCCGAACAGCGAAAGCTGCACGCTCACGCCGTCATCCTGCAGCTGCAGAATCGGGTCGATTGACACGCTGTCGGTATGCAGCTGCAGACCGAACACGTGCTGAACCATCTGACGCAGGTAGATTCCCGGTCCCGAGGAGTAGACACGCCATCCGCCTCGCACTCCGATCGGGTCTTTCGCATCAGCCTTCAAACGGTCCCACTGATCCGCCGCCGTGTACCTGTCGGGGAAATCGGCGTCGGAGGACGCGAAGTAGCAGTTGCGCTGACGTATCTCGCTGGTGTCGAGTCGCTTGAACTGGTTCACGGGGCTGATGCGGAGCAGCTCCTCCGCCACGGAATCGCGGCCCAGTTGTGACAGGGCTTCGGTGTAGCGGATATGGGCGTGCGTATACATCAGGCCGATCTCGCGACCGATATTCGCGGCCTGCTCTCCGCGCTTGAAGTACGTGGTGATGCCGTCCTGATAGTGTGCGGGACGATTCATCAGACGCACGCCGTCAGGGTAGTGCAGGTGTTCTTCGATCAGTTGCTCGTGGCTCTGAGCGCCTTCCGGCGTCAACAACCCGGCGATGATCGATCGGGTCATCGGAATCAGACGATAATGCAGTCCGGTTCGGGTGTCCTCGGGATGAATCACCGGCATGGGGCCGTCATCCGTGAATACCACATAGCCGGCGAGCACATCGTCGTAGATGAAGTTCTTGGCGAACTGCTGCTTGATGCCTTGAGCCTCGGCATCGAACTCGCGGGCAAGGTCGTCGTAGCCGACTTCCTTCAGCAGACGATGCAGCGCAGTTGTCGCCTGGAACAGCAGGGCTATGGTCCAGGTAGAGGCCATCTCCTTCTTCATCGACTGCTGTGCCGGCTGAAGGGTGTCGTCCCAGTCGCCTTCCCCGTAGCAGAAGAGTTCGGTTCCCGGCACACGATGCGTGCGGATGTAGTCAAGGGTCTGTTCAAGATGGTCCGCCACCGTGGGCTTGCCCGTCGTGCGCTCCACGTCATCCCAGAAGTCCACCTGTTCTTCGAGAAGAGCCCGGTCACCGCCCGCCTCCAGGTATTCGTAAACCGCCATCAACGGCCATACGGGGATATCACCGTGGGAGTCATGCTGGAACATCTCGGCGTATTCGTCGAACATGAACCACTGCGGCAGCGAGCCATCGGGATTCTGATGACCGAAGACCTTGAGAATGATGTCATGGGCAATATCGAAATGCCCGAACGCCAAGGCCATTTCGAATGGCCCCTGGCAGACGTCACGCGTGCCCCAGGCCGCGCCCGAGTACTGTTCGAGACCGTGCGGCGACAGGAAATGCACCAGGGCGTTCTGAACGAACCAGGGCGCACCCTCGTTCCACTCGTTCAGTCTGCCGCCATCGGAGATGCTGAAATCATCCATGAAGCCGTTGATGTATTCGAACTGCGCCTGCAGTTCATCGGCAAGAGGAGTTTCGTCTGCAAGCACCGCACCGGCGCATTCGAGAGCCGCTTCAGACCCCTCCATGCTCGCCGCGACGGCCAATCTGAGCCCGGTCACATGAGCGCTGCTGAAGGTCAGTACCGCCGTGCCTTCCGATGCGGAGGATTCCAGTCCGAACAATGGTCCGTCGCCGCCGATCGTGGCATCCGAGCTTGCGAACACATACCTCAGCCCTGGGCAATGACCGTCTATCGAACTGCCGCTTTCCGGAGAGAACTCGACCGCCGAGGCATTCCCGGGGAGGGTATGCAGCTCGGCGTTCCAGTTTTCCGGGAATTCCACATCAGCGGTGAGCATGACATCCATGGCTTCGCTTGACTCGAATTCAAGTTCGAGGGCGTCACGGTGTGCGCATGCGGCCACCGTTACGGTGATGCTCTGCTCTCCGAAACGATATATCCACTTTGAAGCGCCGAGCTCCATGACGAATGCGGAGGGGACGCCAAGTACCTGCCACTGGTCGTTCCTGCGAACCAGGATGCGCATGCCCTGCGAGCGCAGAAGATTCAGGCTCGTGCGCTGCACGGAAATCAGTCGGTTCATGTTGGTATTGCCGAAGACGATATGAGAGGCAAAGACTCCCGGTGCATACGACGTGGTGGCAAGGACGGGATGCTCTGGATTCTGCACGCTTCCGGCGAGCAGAATCTGCCCGTGCGAACGGCTTACCAACAGCTCCTTGGCCTTGGAGACCACATGCGATGCTCGATCCGCGAAATACGAAAGCACGTGTCCGCTCTCATCAGATTCCTGATCGGCTGCGACGCCGTCGCCCAGCGAGAGGAAGGCGTCATCATCCAGGTCATCGCCGTCCAGCACAGGCGCCGTGGCAAGCAGCGAAGGTGCATGCGCATCGGAACTCTTCGCATGCCCTGCGGGTGTCAGCTGGATGCTTTGCGCATCACTCGTGGCATCACGGAGAACATCGTCCAGACCGGCGAATGCACGTTTCGTGTATTCCTCGCAGGCTTCGGGCATCTCGCCGCGGAAGTCAGGGTCGAAAGCAAATACCTGCGTCCACTCCAGATGCCTCTCGCCCATCTCGGGAGCGGACTTCTGAGAAGCCGACAACAACGCAATCATGCCGAATTCATACTGGTTGGTGAATCCACCGTCCCAGGTCGGGTTATCCAGCATCTGCGGATGGGCACCCAGTCGCGCGTTCTTGCCATAGAAGTCGAATCCGTCGGTGAGATGCGCCTGGGCACCTTCCTTGATGGCGCTGACCAACAGTGGCAAAGCGGGAGCGCAGGACATCGTCTGTCGGGCGGCCACAACACGTCCGTAGTCAGGCAGATCGACGCTTCTGTAGGTGACGTACTGCGATATGTACGGTTCGCTGGTGAGTGCCTGAGCCTTGGGTGCCAGCGCAAGATCCTGATCGGTGACGATGTCCCATTGTGCCTGTCCGGCTGAGGCCGACGCGGCATTCTGCGGATTGACGTCCACATGCCACGCCCATGTCGGTGCGTGCGGATCGATGACGAGTGTAACGGTCCACGAAACGCCGAGGTCAGAGCCTTCCCAGACGGCGGTGCGTGACGATAGACCCCAGGAAGAACGCGAGCGTACTCCGATGAGCGGAACGCTGACGATTCCCGACTGGTCATGACGACGCAACCAGATACCTGCGATACCCGCGTCGTGTGCGCCCGGGGCATACTGCGAGATCTGGAGTTCTCCTGAACTGATGCTGGCGATATCACCGAATTCGGTGAATGCGATGCGGACATCTCCATTCGTGATGCTCAGATCGGACTCCTGCTTCTGCTTCCAGTCCGCCCACGATTCGTTCTGGTTATCAGGAATCTGGGATTCCCGGTTGTCAACAGTCATGGTCATATCCTTCGTTCTCAGTATTGGCGGCGACCGTCGTATCCCCGGCCGCCGGATGTGCGGTATTCGTCTCCGGCAGCCAACGCCCTATCGTGTTGGCCGTTGTCCCTGAGACGGCAATTCACTTGTGCTTGTTGTCGCAATCAGCAGAGCGCTCACCCATACCGTGTCTTGCGATTCCGTCAGTGCTTCGACCAGAAATCATCGAGCAGCGCGGCGGTTGGTACCGGATTCTCACCGTTCGGGCAATGTGCGGCATCGGGGATGATCTCGTATCGCGCGCCCAGCAATGTCGCCATACGGCGCTGCCACTCCTGCGGCCACGCCCAGTTGTCGTTCACGCCGTGAAACACCAGAACCGGCAATCCGGTGTCCTTGACCTCGAAGGTGGTGTCGTGAACATTGGCAAGCTGATCTATCGCACCGATGAGCTGATCGGTGCTGGTTCTTTCCGAGCGCTCCCGCAGGAAGCCCTGAAGCCTATCCAGCTTGTCGTCCGGCCAGTCCGCCTTGTCCGGATTGTCAAGACGCCAAAGGTCGACGCCGTTGCTGTCCAGAAGACGCTGACGAATATCGGCTTTGCGCCCGGGCCATCCGTGAGGGCCCGAACTCATCAGGGTCAGGCTTCTGAACGGTTGGGAATCCTTGATGACGGTAGCCTGGGCGACCAGACCGCCAAAGCTGTGGCCGAGCAGATGTATGCCGTCGCATCCCGTGGCATCGGCGATGATCCCCGCCACTTCAAGCGCATCCGCGGCGGTGTGTTCTCTGCTGTATGATTCGATGCCTTTGGGCGCCACGGAATCGCCCTGGCCACGTTGCGAATATGCCCAGACGTCCCATCCCATGCCGGGAAGCAGCGCGAAGATCTCATAGAAATCTTCTTTGCTGCCGGTAAATCCGGGAATGAAGAGGGCGGTGCCCTTGGTGCTCACCCCATCCGGGACTATACCGTGAATGGCTGTCAGTGGGCCGACGGAAGCGTCGATTATCAAGACTTCCACCCCGTCGGGAATCGGTAGTGCGCCGAATACCTGTCCGGGACGAATCTTGTCCGAGACTGCTGCGGCGCGATGATCAATACTCATTGCTACTCCTCGGTCATATCTGCTCGATTGCTGGTCGCAGTGCCGGAACCGTGTCGTCCGAGCACCGCGCCGGCATCACGACTCCTTATGCGCTTCCAGCTTCGGAATGGCATCAAGCAGGCGAATGGTGTACGGGTCCGTCGGGTGCTGCAGGACTTCAGCAGTCTTGCCGCGCTCGACTATCTGCCCGTGATTCAGCACCATGATCCGATCGGTGATCAGACGAGCGCTCAACAGATCGTGGGTGATGTACAGCATGCTGACGTTCAACCGGACTCTGAGATCATCAAGCAACGCCAGAATGCCCGCACGCAACGTCATATCCAACATCGAAACCGGTTCATCGGCGACCAGCACCTTGGGATTGCTCGCCAAAGCCCTGGCGATGACCACGCGCTGACGCTGGCCTCCCGAGAGCTGATGCGGCAGCTTGGCGGCGAATTGCTCCACGGGCGTCAACCCGACTGTTTCGAGCAACTCGAGCATACGCTTGCGCGCTTCCTCACCGCGCAGATTCGTATAGTTCAGAATCGGGCGGGTAAGGATGTATTCGACGTTGTGCAGTGGGTTCAGAGCCGCGTATGGGTCCTGGAACACCATCTGGATGTCCGAATGCAGCTTGCGCAGGTCCCGTTTGCCGTGCATGCGGTCGATGCGCCGCTTCCCCAGAGTGATCGTGCCCGCGCTGGGGTCCTCCACACCGGTGATCATCTTCGCGATGGTCGACTTTCCCGAACCGGAAGCACCCACCAATGCCAATGACTCTCCGGGCTTGAGCGAGAAGCTCACGTTGCTGACGGCTTTGACCTCTTCCTCGCCGCGCTTACGTCCCGGATAGACCTTCGAAATGTCGTCGACCGTAATCGTCAGGCTGTCCAGGTCCTGAGCCGCACCCTCATACTTCGTGGTGCCGCGCGGACTGAGACCGGGCACCGAAACCTCTTCGGCACGAGGATCGCCATAGTGGCTCAGCAGCATCTTCGTGTACTCATCCTTGGGATGGCTGAGGATATCGACGCTGGAGGCATCCTCGACGATATGCCCGTTATGCATCACCAGCACGCGCTCCGTGGATTCGAGCACTACTCCCAGATCGTGGCTGATCAGCACGGCGGTGAAGCCTTCCGACTTCTGCAGCTCACGGATGGTCCGCATCACATCATGCTGGACCAGCACATCGAGTGCCGTCGTCGGCTCGTCGAACACCATCAGCTTAGGGTCGAGCGACAGCGCCAGGGCGATGGATACACGCTGACGCATACCGCCGGACAGCTCGCCGGGGTATCTCGAAAGCGTGTTCTTCGGCAGACCGACCTTACCGATGAGCTCCTCGGAGCGAGCTTCCCAACGATCCTTTGCCACATGCTTGTGCGCTTTGAAAATATCCTGGAAATGCTTTCGGACCGTACGGACGGGGTTCAATGCGTTCATACCGGATTGCAGCACCATGGCGAAACCGCCCTGACGCTGGCGACGCAGTTCCTCGTCACTCAGCGTGGTGATGTCCTTGCCGTCGAACAGCACGCTGCCTTCGCTGATGCGTGCCGGGGGCTTTGACAGACGTGTGATGGCAAAACCGAGGGTGGACTTACCCGACCCTGATTCACCTACAAGTCCGACAAACTCACCCTGTTCCAACTCAAGGTTGACGTCGGTCACAGCTTTAACCGCTTCGACACCGGGGGTGTCGTATTCGATTGAAAGGTTCTGGACTTTCAGCAGGCTCATCGTGAGCTCCCTTCACGCAGACGCGGATTGCTCAAACGGTCGACACCAAAGTTGATGAAGGTCATGGAAACCGCGAGCAGTGCAATCATCAGGCCAGGCGCCAGCAGCAGTGCCCATTGCCCGGTAAGCAGGACGTTGTTGTTCTGCGCCCAATAGATCATCGTTCCCCAGCTGACCGTGGTGGAATCCCCGAGACCGAGGAATTCCAGACCCGCCTCGGCAAGCGCGGCGGCCGTTGCGGCACCGAAGAAGTTGTTGATGATCAGTGACAGCATATTGGGGAATATCTCGTGGAAGATGATTCGTGGCGAGCTGTCGCCGCTGAATGAAGCCGCGGTGACGAAATCTCGAGAGCGCAGCGTCTGCGTCTGGCTTCTGAGAACTCGTGAGCCCCAGGCCCAGCCGGTGAGCACGATAACGAGGATGATGACTCCCATACCGCCGTTTTGGAGGTATGCAGCCACGACGATCATCAGAGGCAGGGATGGGATGACCAGGAACAGGTTCACGATAAATCCGACGAATTCACCCATGAAGGAACGAATATAGCCCCAGCTCAAACCGACGATAACCGCTATGCAGGTGGAGAGCAGACCGCCGACCAGAGCCACCATCACGGAGATGCGTCCACCCCATATCAGCTGGGAAAGCACATCCTGCCCGTTGCCCGTCGTGCCGAGCCAGTGGTCGATCGAAGGTGCGGCACCTGCCTCGAACTCGCTGGCCTTGGGGTCGTATGGGCTCAGAAGCGGTGCGAACACGGCGATGAGGATGATCAACGAGAGCAGGATGATGCCGAAACGAGCCTTCGGAACACTCCATACCGTCGCGATGCCTCGGCCGGCGACCTTCAGGCCGCGGACCAGCGCGTTGTCGCTGTTATGCTGTGCACCTTCAGGCTTGGTGTTGCGCCTGGGTGCCTGCGAATGAGAAGTTTGTGAAGTCGATGTCATGGAACTCACCTTCTGGTCCTTGGATCGAGCACGCCGTAGAGCACATCAACGATGAAGTTGGCGATGAGCACGCTCACGGTAATCATCAGGAACAGCGCCTGCATAAGCGGGTAATCCTGGTTGGTAACGGCTTGGAAAAGGAGCAGACCGACGCCGGGGTAGTTGAAGACCTGTTCCACCAGCAAGGAGCCACCGACGACGCCGCCTAGCACCAGGCCGAAGGATGTGAGGTTTGGCAGCAGAGCGTTACGGGCCGCGTATTTCAGCATCACCGTATTCTGGTGCAGACCATTGGCTTCGGCGAATGTCACGTAGTCATCACCGAGGGTGCTGATCATCGTGTTGCGCATGCCCATAATCCAGCCACCGAGTGAGGTGATGAGAATGGTCAGGCCGGGAAGGATGGCGTGGTAGAGGGCGTCTGAGAAGAAGGCGAAACTGAATTCAGGAACCGCGCTGGCGGAATACGAACCCGATGTCGGGAACAATCCGGTGACGTATCCCAGGAAGTACAGCAGCATAAGCGCAAGCCAGAATGGAGGGAATGCCGACAGGAACGAGCTTCCTACGCTGCCGGTCGCGTCCACTGCGCTTCCGCGCTTCCAGGCCATCACAGCGCCGAGCACTGTTCCGATGACGAAGGACAGGATGGTCACGACACCGACCAGAGTAATCGTCCAAGGCAGAGCAGCGCCGACGAGGTCGGAAACATTGGCGGGGAAGTTGCTGTAGGAAACACCGAAGTTCAGGTGAACCACATTGTTGAGGTATTGGAAGTACTGGCTGAGAAGGTTGCCTTTCGGCACACCGAGCTGTGCTTCGATCGAAGCACGAAGCGCCGGGGTTACCGGGCCGTTCTGTGCGAGTTTCGCTATTGCTGCATCAGCAGGCGAACCGGGCATCATCCTCGGAAGTATGAAATTGACAGTCACTGCAGCCCACAGTGTCAGCAGGAATAAACCGATTTTCCCTAGAAAGTAACGCACGAGATGACCTTTCGCGTATTGGCATTAAAACACGGGCGGTGAATGATGGCTTCCCGACTGCTCAACCATCGACACCACCCGTTGCAATCCAACGGTGCCCACCCGGAGGTGATGGAGCGGGCACCGAGAATCAGGGGACCTGGTGTCAGGCCTTCTTGAGGTTGGTGACGATCAAGAGGTTGGCCTGGGTCCATGTGCTCGGAGGAGCATAGGGGTTGTCGGCACTTGGCCAACCAGTGAACTTCTTGGTGCTGTACAGGCCCCAGAGTCCGCCGTAGAACATACCGACCACAGGCACCTGGTCGTAGACCACGCTCTGGAGCTGGTCGACGATCTTCTTCTGGTCGCTTTCGGAAGTGGCCACCTTGAGCTCGGCAAGGAGCTTGTCGGTGTCGTCGTTCTTGTAGCGCTGGAAGTTGGCGGTCGTGGACTGTCCGACAGGAAGCGCGAACTCGCTGTTGAGCAGGTTGTTGTAGTCCTGGAAGATGCTGCCGCTGCCACCGAAGGAGGAGACGATCAGGTCGAAGTCACCGTTGTTCTGTGCCTGAGTGTAGGCCGCGGGCTGAGGTTGGGTCAGCTTCACGGAGATACCCAGGGCGGAGAGCTGGGACTGCAGGGTCTGGACGCCACGGAGCCAGTCCGTGTATCCGTTCGGTACGGTGATGTTGAGCACCAGCTGAGTGCCGTTCGAGTCGACGAGCTTGCCGTCCTTCTCGGTGTATCCGGCCTTGGCGAAGTAGTCCAGCGCGGTCGACTTGTCCTGGTCGATGTTGCCCTTGTTGGCGATGGAGGTGTTGATCCACTTCTCCTGGTTGGGCAGAAGCAGACCCGTCTGGGTTGCCCCCTCGACGTATCCTTCCTCGGCATCCTTGGCGATCTTGCTGCGGTCGATGGCGTAGCTCAGTCCCTTACGGAAGTTGACGTCGTTATAAGGAGCCTTGGTGAGGTTCGGGAAGAGCGAGACGGTGCCGCCCGGAGGGAACCAGTAGTGGTTGTGTTGCTTGTTGGCGCCGACCCAGGTCTTGTCCACGTTGGTCATGTACGAATATGCCCAGTCATAGCCCTTGTTGACCAGATCGAGCTGCTTGTTGGAGGCGGGGAGCACGATCTTCTCGGCCGCGACCTTGTCCTTCTGCCAGTAGCTGGTGTTCTTCTTCAGCGTGTACTGGTTGGGAGTGAAGGTATCCAACTGGTATGGGCCGGTTGAAACGGGGTTCTCGTTGGTCCACTTGACGGGATCGCTGACCTTCGTCCAGATGTGCTCCGGAACGATCAGCTGCTGGTTGATGATGGTCACGGCCGGAACATCAGCGGTCTTGAGATGGAAGGTCACCGTGCTGCCCGAGGACTCCACGGAATCCAGGTGCTGCCAGACGCCAAGGGTGTCCAGTGCGGCGTTCTTCTTGATGAGGTTGAAGGTGTAGACAACGTCCTTTGCCGTGAAAGCGGTCCCATCGGACCATTTGACGCCGTCGCGAACGGTGTATTCGATCGTTTGGGGATCGACGATTTTATGGCCGGTGGCCAGGAATGGGGTTGAGGTGCCGTCTATGGCATTGACGACCTCAAGCGGCTCGTACATGAAATTGATGCCGATGCGCTTGCTCGTCGAGAATGGGTTGAAGTTGCGCACGAAAGTAGGGCTTCCGCTGTCTCCCCCAAAGAGCAGCTCGGAGCTTGAACTTCCGTCGCCTGAACTAGTTGCGGTGCTGTTTCCGCATGCTGCTACGCCGAACAAGGTTGCGGCGGCTACCAGCGCTGCGGAGATCCGCATTGCGATTCTCTTCTTCATCATTGATGTTCTTTCTGTCCTCGTTGACAAGGATGCGCGGTGAGTTACCCGACGCGCGTCTACCGGTCACCGAAACCACGTGGGTAACCAGCCTTGACTTGAAACAACTGTATGCGCTTACATTGAGTTGCGCAAGTCGATGAATTTACATTTTCTTACATTGCTTGAAGTGTTGATTTTTCAACGTTTCTGTAACCTAACCTTCTCGACACGCCGAATGATAGCGCTCTCACGAATGCGAATTAAGCGCTATTGTTATGCTCATTCGTGAAAGAAATGTATGAAAACTGGTTTTGGAGGGCGACGTGGCCAAGAAACCTACGGTCTATGATGTGGCGGAACAGGCGGGAGTGTCCATCGCCACCGTTTCGCGAGCGCTCCGCAAACCGCAAAGCGTCAGGCAGACGACGCGCGAATCCATCGAGGCCGCCATCCAGCTGCTCGGATACGTGCCCAGCGGCAGCGCGCGAAGTCTTGCAGCACGCAGAACAGGCATCATAGGGCTGGTGCTCCCCAATGTCGACGAACTCGAGACACTGGGTGATTTCGAACTCATGAATCACGACACCGCAGAAATATCCGTTGACCGGCAGGTCGTAGGGAAAAGCCACCGCGACTCGCTCTACTTCGACCATGTGCTTCGCGGCTGCGAACTCGAATCGTGGAGCCAGGGATTGTCCTTGATGGTCAGCATCGGTTTGGGCCGTGGCGAGTCGGATGTCAACCAGTTGGTTCACGACATGATCGGCAAAGTGGATGGCCTGATTATTCTGGCGAGGAGCGTACCGGACAGGCTCGTGGAATCGCTGTATTCACGTATCCCCCTGGTCATGGTCGCGGACGCGCCAATCGGCGGCGAAAACAAGATGGACCTCGTCCGTGTCAGCAATCGCAAAGGCATGAAGACCCTGGTCGAGCATCTCGTCGACGCGCATCAGGTCAGTCGCTTCATATATATGGCCGGACCGGATGATTCCCCCGATAACCACAAGCGGTATGTGGGCTTTCAGGAGGGCCTCGCGGCAAAGGGCATCAGCCCTGAATCCATTCCCATCTACCGAGGGAAATTCTCCAGGCCCACGGCGAAGAACATCACCAATGACCTCATCGCACGCGGAGACCTCCCCCAGGCACTGGTATGTGCCAACGACCAGATGGCTCTGGGTGCACTCGACGCCCTTACGCAGGCAGGACTTCACGTCCCCGAAGACGTCATCGTCACCGGTTTCGACGGTATCGAGGAGTCCGACACCTCGCACCCGCGGCTCACCACGGTGCGCCAGCCGATGGTCAATCTCGGTCGAGCAGCGGTCAGCACCGTCGTCAAACGCATCGAGCATCCTGACGATCCGCCCTACTCCACCGAAATGCCGGTGCACGTCCTACTGAGAGAGAGCTGCGAAGGCCCCTTGGGCGCTGTGTAGAGGGTTATTGTCCTCCACTGAATGTTTGTGTAGGGATTTGACAGTACACGAAGCTAAATCAATGAGGAGACCATTGAAATATCAACGGTCTCCTCATTCAATATGTCGCGTAAAGGATAAATCCCTACACAAACGCAAGATGGGCGCAATTCGAGTGTGACCTTGGTTGATTTCACACGATGAGATGGGTATTGAGCTCTTTTCTCAGCATTCTCCACTGCGGAAGATACATATCCATACGCCGTTGGAATTCCGGACCATGCCCGTGCACATATAGATGAGTCAGCTCATGCACCAGCACGTACTCCAGAAACCTGGGGTCCAGCCGAGCAAGCTCGACGTTGAGGCGAATCCTTCGCGTTGCCGGAGTGCAGGAACCCCAGCGCGAGGTCATCAGCCTCAAGGAAATCGAGGACGGTTCACGTCCGATCACGGGAACCCACCGCTGCAGCAGCTCCGGAAGGCGTGCATTGATGCTTGACTTGGCACGGTCGACGGCGGCCTCATCCCACTCGGGCTTCCCCTCCGGAGGCACCGAACTCATGGCGGCGGAAAGCCTGTTCCGCGTCTTGCGTATCCAGGATTCACGGGAATCAACGAACTCAAGAATCGCATGATCCGGCATCCTCAGAGGCGCTGTAATCTCGATACGGCCGTCCGGCGGCTTGACTCGCAGGTACAGATTCTTGACTCTGCCATGGTTGACCTGAATCGTCTCGGCCTTCCACCGCATCTGAGACTGTTTGTACCCACGTCGGCCGGTGTATGGGGCTTGTGGCCGTGGAGCGCTTGACATACCGATATCTTCCCGCAAGGACTGGATACCGCTTGCATGACGGCCACGTGACTGCATGCAAAGGTGCCGTATATGTATACGAGCTTCACGGGCGCCCCGCCGGCCTGTGTTTTCTGGATGTTTTCTGGATGGCTCCGGCCGTACCGCGGCAGAGCCATTGCCGGCAACATCTCTCGGCGCTGCCACAGACGCCACAAAGCTCGTCACGGCAGGCAACACACCGATTGCAGCCTCTCATGCGACACAAATTGACATCTCAATAAAGTGCCACTATTGTGGGCAGTCGTGTGATTTTCAAGTCATGCGTAGTTGGGCCCGTAGCTCAGGTGGTTAGAGCGCATCCCTGATAAGGGTGAGGTCGGAGGTTCAAGTCCTCCCGGGCCCACGCGATATTCTCGCAACAGATTTCGGGGCTATGGCGCAGCTGGTAGCGCATCTGCTTTGCAAGCAGAGGGTCGCCGGTTCGAACCCGGCTAGCTCCACAGTTCACCCCTCGGAAACACCAGTTTTCCGAGGTTTTTTATGGTTTCTCCGACTGTAATCTTCCCAGGATGTGACGTTTGCAGAACTTCGAAATATGCCCCATATCGTTATGAGAGTAACTACCCCAAGCACCGAAATTGTCTCGGGCTGGTGTACTATAAATCTAGAAACCAAGTTTCAGATACTATTCGTGATGCACGGTTACGGTTGGGCGGATAACATGCATATGCAAGCACACCACGGTCAATATTGTTAGCTGGTTATGCAATATGGCAACAAGCACACCAGGATTTCTCAAGACAGCAACTGTGCCTCGGGAACCATGGCGGTGTGTGAACGAATCCTTTCGGGATACTGTATCCCTGCTTCTACAGTATCCATCGCACGCAGAAGCTTCACACGGAAGATCGAGTCCACGATGCTCAGTCTCAGAACCGAGTTCAATTAGCAGTCAACCGCAGCGCTGACACGCAGAGCAACTGCTTCAGCGCGTTCCCAGGTCTTGCCAGTTGGTGGCCGCTACCCCAATGGCATGTCTGCCTGCAATTGGCAACAACACGTATGAGGAGAAACCGTTTTGAAAAAAAGCCATATCATCACATCCGGCATCGTGACGCTGCTTATCGTGCTTTCAGCGATTACGATAGCCCTGTATTACGTCGAACTCCTCACGCCCGAGATATCTCTTGCCACAGTCGTTCTGCTCATCATCGGTCTGGCTACGGGCGCATTGCTTCCCAATGTCGTGTCGACGTGGGTGATTCTGCTGCTCACCACTATCGGTGGAGCCATTCTGCTACTGGGAGACGTCCCCGTATCGCTCGCGTCAAAAATCGTGCTTCTCGCGGTCTTTCCGATTAGCGCCGGTCTCATGGCGCTCGGTCGTTTCATTGTCATCCGCTTCGGCTGGATCAATGTCAATCGGCATGACATCGAGAGATATACCCAGCACTACGACCAAGTGACAAAACTGCAAACGGAACACAACGCCAGCAAGATGTACCTCAAAGCCACCCGTTTCATTAAGGATGACATCGATCTGGAGCTTTCGTTCACCGTTACCGCGATTCACTGGGCGCATAACACTCAGTTCAAACAATTCCATCCCGCTGATTACGACGAAGCACTCAGGCAGATGGCCAGAGTGCTGAAGGACAGTCGTCTGCCTTCCGAATCACTGTACTATCTCGGCCACGGAACCTTTCTGATCATTTCGCATCAGCTCTCCACCGAGACATACGAGAAGCGGAACTCATACACCAAGGAACAGCTGAATCAGGTGCGCTGCCTGGAAGCCGTCCCCCGGTTCAAATGGGGAAAGGTGGTAATCGATGATGCCAACGTCACGCAATATCCGACTCTCGACGAGACCCTCAACCAGCTGCGTCGTCAGATGGAAACGGATCTAGTGGTCGAGTATCTGCAAGGAGAGCGCTCCTGATGATTGTAGTATTCTGGTGGGTCGCCGTGCTGATTACCGCGCTGTTCTCAGTAGCGATGGTGATTTTTTTCGCGTGCCAATGGATTATCTATTTTCGGGTTGAACGATCGATGCTGCAACAGCAGAAGCTCGATCAGACCACAGAATGACGACGACAAGGTAACAGTATGGTGATATCAGAAGCTTTCATGATTTTCGCGTTAATCACTATATGGATATCCTTGCTGGTATCCATGACCACCCTTGCAGGAGCCGTTCATTTCTGGTTGCAGCAGAGCAAGGAACTGGTTTTCGTCACAGCCCTGCCTTCCTACCCCAAAGTGACGATCGTCGTCCCGGCGCATAACGAAGAAATAGTTATCGCCCAGACGGTTCGAGCGATTCTGGAACTCAACTATCCTCCCGAACAGGTCGAGCTGTTGCTATTCGCGGACAACTGCAACGATCGGACCGCGGAGGCGATGAGGCAGGTAGCGAACCTGCCCGAATACCGTAATCGAGACGTCCAAATCATCGAGAGGGTGGGGACAGGAGGCAAAGCCGGCGTCTTGAATGACGCACTGCCGATGGCCCAGGGAGAATACATCGGCGTGTATGACGCCGATGCGATGCCCGAGAAGAACGCCCTGTACTTTCTGGTCAGAAAAGCCATCGAGAATCCGGAACGATACATGGCTGTGTTCGGCAGAAACAAGACCAGAAACGCGCAACAGAATTTCCTGACGAAATGCATCAATCAGGAAATCGTCGTCACCCAGAGGATACAGCACTGCGCGATATGGCATATGTTCAAAATCGGACGCATCCCCGGAACAAATTTCATCATCAATCGCGATTTCGCCAAATCGATTGGTGGATGGAGCGACGGAGCACTTACCGAAGATACGGACATCTCCTTCAAAATCATGCAAAGCGGCAAGCTGATTGCTCTGGCATATAACTCCGAAGCCTTCCAGCAGGAGCCAGAACGCCTGCACGATTACTATTTTCAACGCCTGCGCTGGGCGAAGGGCAATTACCAGGTGGTTATCCACAACTTCAAGCATCTCTTCAATCGCAGCAATTGGCGGGTCAAACTTGAGGTGATGTATTACTCGGCAACATTCTTCTGGTTCGACGCGGCAATAGTGCTGTCGAATATCATCTTCCTCTCCAACATCGCTTTTCTCATAGCCAGAGCGTTCAATCCCGCATTATCAATCCCATTCACCTTTGGTGAGAACAACACGGCGATCATGCAAGTGCTGCTGATCAATTGGTTGCTGATGATCATCCTGTACCTGCTGCAGATATCGATAGCGATGTCCACGCAATTCGGGCAGGCCACCACCAATCAGATATGGATAGCCTTGGCATCGTATTTCACGTATTCGCAATTATTCATCATCGTCTCCCTTCATGCCGTGATTTCCGTGGGCCTGGACGCCCTGTTCCACAGGGATGGCAGTGTCTGGGTGAAAACCAAAAGATTCAACAACTAGGGGGTTTGGATGAAGCGCATATCACTCATGTGGACCTTGGCCGCCGTAATCACCATCGCCTACATCGCCACCATGATATTCGTGCGGGTTGGGAGCACCACAGGCATGCAGCACAAACTGTACAGGCAATGGCAACAGGAATACGTGATGCAGGAGAGCGGGAATCAGGCTTTCATCAACACCAGCAACGACAGGTCCAATCCCGTGGCGCTCTCCGAAGGGCAGGGTTACGGCATGTATCTCACCGCCATTGCAGGCGGCAAAGGCTGGGCCACACAACAGAACTTCGATGACCTGCTGAACTTCTATCTCGAACACCGTGATGTCGTCGGAGAGCATCGGGACACCGAGACCTACCTGATGCAGTGGAAACTTGAGAAGAACAATCAGACCTGGAAAAGCCATGCCAACAGCGCGACCGATGGCGATCTCTACATTGCATACAGCCTTCATCTGGCCAGTTCGTCTTGGCCAGGCCGCAGAAGCTATTACCAGTCAATCGAACGCAAACTGATTGACGACATACTCGCGTATGAATACAACACGGAGACTCATACGCTCACCGTCGGCAACTGGGCCGACAAGCAGTCCGAATACTACAATCTGATGCGCACCTCCGATGTCATGCCGACTTTTTTTGAAGCGTTCCACACCTTATCGGGCGACGCTCGATGGTCGACGGTGAACAATGCCATGCTGGATCGCATGGTGAATCTGAGCGATCAACAGCAGACCGGCCTTCTCCCTGATTTCGCTTGGGTGACGGACACCGGCGCCCGACCGGTCAAAGGGAAAACCGTCGCGACGAAGTTCGATGGCGATTATTCCTCGAACGCATGCCGCACACCGATGATGCTGGCTTCGAGCGACGATTCGCGTGCAGGAAAGGTCGTTTCGAAGCTGCTGAAGTTCTTCGAGTCTCAGGAGACCATAACCGCGGGGTATTCGCTGGCAGGCAACCGTCTCAACGACTACACTTCGAACAGTTTCACGGCTCCCCTGACCTTCGCGGCGAACCTCGAACGCTTTCAAGGGTACAGCCGCCTGAAAGCATACCGGCAGAGCATGCTTACGGAAACACTGACGACCACGAATTACTACGATGCCACGCTAACCGTCATGGCAGTGATGGGAGATAACCACTAGGATGCAGAAAATAATGACCATCTTCGGCACACGGCCCGAAGCAATCAAGATGGCTCCGGTTATCAAAGCCATCGATGCCAACCCGGACACCACACCCATCGTCGTGCTGACCGGTCAGCACAAGGAGATGCTGCAGCAGGTTCTGGATATCTTCGACATCCACCCGGACGCCGACCTGAAGGTGATGGCCAGGCAGCAGACGCTTTCCCAAATCACCAGCAAAGTCATACTCGGGCTCGATCCGGTTCTGGACGAGCATCGGCCAGACCTGGTTCTGGTCCACGGTGACACCACCACAACCATGGCGGCCGGTCTCAGCGCCTTCTATCATCAGATTCCCGTTGGTCATGTCGAAGCGGGCCTGCGCACCTGGGATAAGTTTTCCCCGTATCCCGAGGAAATGAACCGCATGCTCACCGACGACATCGCCGATCTGTATTTTGCGCCCACGCAGCTGAGCAAAGACAACCTCCTGCAGGAACACCATCCCGAATCACGGATTTTCATCACGGGGAACACGGCCATAGACGCTTTGAAATACACGGTTCATGCCGATTATCATCATCCCGTTCTCGAAGCGATTCCTCAAGGGCACAAATTCATTCTGCTGACCATGCATCGACGCGAGAACCAGGGTCAAGCCATGAGGAATACCTTTATGGCCATCAGAAATGTCGTCCTGGCCACACCGGACCTTGATGTCATATATCCGGTGCATCTGAGTCCACGCGTGCAACAGGTGGCACACGAGATCTTTGACGACGTCGAGGGCGTTCACCTGATAGAACCCTTGGATGTCACCGATTTTCACGGTCTGGCCTCGCAGAGCTACTTCATCATGACGGACTCCGGCGGAGTGCAGGAAGAGGCCCCGTCATTGAACAAGCCCGTGCTGGTGCTGCGTGATTCAACCGAACGCCCCGAAGGCGTCACGGCAGGAACCCTCAAGGTAATCGGGACCGAAACCGAAGCGGTGCGCAACGCCATGACCGAGCTGCTGAACGATCAGCGGGAGTACCGGGCGATGTCTACTGCGGTAAACCCCTATGGGGACGGGCATGCCGCCGAACGCATCGTGGCCATATGCCGGGACTATATTTCCGGGAAGCTCCGGCACCCCGGCATGTGACCGCAGCTCCCCTACCGACGGTCATGTCTCGCTGCAGGCTCAGTCGGTATAGTCGAGTTCACCCAGTTGACTGATCAGGCGCATATTCTCGCGGTAATCCACGGGGCAGGCGATGATGTCGACGCCGCTTCCGCTGCACATGGCCCGGCGCAGCACCGGATACAGTTCATCCGCACTGGTGATTTCGTGACCTTTGGCGCCGAAACTGGCCGCGAGCGCGACGACATCGGGGTTGTTGAAATCGACGTACTCGTGTTTTCCGGCGTGAATGTCCATCTTCCATTTGATCAGGCCATATGATTCGTCGACCCACACGAGAACGACCATACGGCAGCCGCACCTGACCGCCGTTTCAATCTCCTGAATATTCATCATGAAACTGCCGTCGCCCATCACTGCAAGCACGGGTTTGGATGGCTGCGCAATCGAGACGCCGACAGCTCCCGGCAGCGTCCAGCCCATGGTGGACAAGGAGTTGTCGATGAGACAGGTGTCGGTCTGATACGTGGGGTACAGGCGGGCCATCCACATCTTCAACGCACCGGTATCGACCAGTGTCGTCCAGTCTCTTCTCACCGCACGTCGAGTGTCGTACACCACTCGCTGCGGTTTCATCGGAAATGCCGGATCGTTGGCGCAGGAAATCGTTTCGGCATGCAGCAGCTCTCGGATTTTCGGCTGGCTGGTGTCGAAGCTGACATTCTGCTCACGCAGTTTGGTGGTGAGCGCATACAGCGTGGCCCCTATATCCGCCCTGATGTTCAACGCCGTGGAGTAGTGCGCATCGGAATCTTCCACGAAGGTGTTGATGTGGATAATCGTCTTGTCGTTATGCGGATTGATTTTCTTCGGGTCGAACTGCTGGATGGAGAATCCCAATGCCAGAATCAGATCGGCCGTATCGAATGCAAAGTTCTCATAGTCGTGGTGCATGAAACCGACCACGCCCAGCGCGTTCGGATGGTCGTCGGGGAATACGCCCTTGCCCTCGAAGGTTGTGGCGACCGGAACATTGCACTGCTCGGCGAACATCATCAGCTGTTGTTCCGCATGCGAGCGCGAGATGCCGTTGCCCGCGAGAATGATGGGGTGCTTCGCATTGCGTATCAGTTCCACGGCCTCTTGAATGATGCCGTCCGTGGGAATGGTGTGCAAGGGTCTTGGCAGGGCGAGAGGATGCGCATCCACATCGACGGGTTTTTCCGCCACGTCTTCGGGGATGATCAGGCAGGTTGCGCCGGGCCGTGCATGTTGGGCCATCGAAAAGGCCTTCCGCACCATCTCAGGTGAGGAATTCGGGTCCATCACCATTGACGTCCATTGCGTTATCGGTCTGAACAGCGACTCGAGATCGACGATCTGATGGGATTCCTTATACAGACGATTCAATGAACCCTGCGCGCATATTGCCACAAGAGGTGTGGTGCTGGCATTCGCCTGTGCCACGGGAAGCATCAGATTGAGCGCACCCGGCCCAAGCGTGGACAGGCACACACCGGGTTTTCCGGTGAGATAGGCATAGGTCGAGGCCATGAAACCCGCGCCCTGTTCGTGGCGGGTCAGCACGAAACGAATGCGTCCGTCCCGTTCGATAGCCTCCATCAGCGTGATGTTCTCCTCGCCTGGAATGCCGAAGATAACCTCGACTCCTTCGTTCACCAGACATTCGACGATGAGGTCGGCGGTGTTCCTGCGCCGCTCCGCAACCTCGGAAAGCGCCGGTTCCGCATTCACCTCGGCTTTCGCTTCGGTCGCCGGATCGAGTTCCGTGGTTCTCGCGTCTTCCAATGTTCCTCCTCATATGTGCCCTGTGCACCGGCAATCCCTGTTCCGCACCCATACTCAACGCGCCTGGCAACACCTGGCAATGCCTTGTAATGCCTTGGTAATGGCGATGCGCCTGTCCCTTCGGATACCAAGGACGGTGGTCGGCATTCGACGATTGCAATCATTCATTATGTCTATTGCCGTCTCGTTTCACAATGACCATCTACACCATATGACCGTAATTCACTGTGACCTCGCCCACATCGCCTTGCGACGTCCATCGCGCCGCTGGGGCCCGCTTCACCGATTGGTCACAGGATTGTCAGCTGCTTCCATGCTTTCCCCATCGCTCCATTGAGATAGGTCGTTCATACTGAATGCAAGGCCCCGGTTTCCCCACTCTTTCTCTTCGCCGGGGCCATCCCCCCCTCCCGTATAACGCCTTCCGGCAGCATGCGGAAAACCGTCCAGGCTCAGGGCCTCATCTTCCTGCACACGTGCGAGCCACGCCATACCCAGTGAAACCAAGACGTTTCAGGCTCAATGAATCAACTATGCTGTTGTTGTGTGCACTGTAGGGGGAAGGTGTTCCGATGTGGGATCTTGATGTTTCGGATATTCGACAATACGCCGCCACGGGGAGGCTGCCGGCCGTTTCGGTGGTGGATGGCGTTCTTGGACGCGCATGTGAGCGTGCGTTGCAGCATCATGAGGGCAAGGTGGCGGACTATATCCCCGCACTGGCGGATGCAGACCCTGAGGTCTTCGGCATAGCGATCACCGAGACGAACGGCCGCACCCACCAACTCGGCTCGTATGGTCATGTCTTCTCGATTCAATCCATCTCGAAGGTTTTTGTATATGCCCTGGTGTGCGAGGCGCTTGGCCATGAAGAGGTGCTGACCGCCATTGGCGTCAACGCGACGGGGCTGCCCTTCAACTCGGTTATGGCCCTTGAACTCAACGGCGGGCATCCATTGAATCCGATGGTCAATGCCGGTGCCATTGCCACCACCTCCCGAGTCCCCGGAAACAGCGGCGCCGAACGGTGGGAGTTCATTCAGTCGGGGCTTTCCGCATTCGCGGGCCGGCCGCTCACCTTGGATGATGGCGTTTACCGCTCGGAGGCGCTCACGAACCAACGCAACCAAGGTATCGCCAGACTGCTCAGCGGCTATGGGTGTCTCAAGGGAGACAGTGACGAAACGGTTGACGTCTACACACGCCAGTGCTCTCTGCTGGTTGACGCCCATGATCTCTCGGTTATGGGCGCGACGCTTGCGGATGGCGGAGTGAATCCGGTTACCGGCAAACGTGTCGTGGGGGAACAGGTCGCACGCGACGCCCTGGCCGTTATGGCCACGGCCGGATTGTACGAACGCTCAGGGGAATGGCTGGTGGAAATAGGACTTCCCGGAAAATCAGGCGTCGCCGGCGGCCTGCTCACCGTCGCCCCCGGAAAAGGGGCCGTGGGAAGCTATGCACCTCGTTTGGATGAGGCGGGCAACAGCGTACGAGGCCAAATCGCGGCGGCGTATCTTTCACGTGCGCTGGGGTTGAATCTCTTTGCCTCTGCACACGATGCTTCTTCACCCGGTACGCCTGCATCCGAGACCACATCATCAGATTCAGGAAAGAAAGACACGGATAACGATGAGTAGCGAACGATGCCGCAATGATGAACGTTCTCTGAACAATCCTCTGGAGGAACAATGACGGAACCACGAACAACAGATAAGGCACCGGTGACGACGGAATTCGCGGCGGTGACCCGCAACTCCTGGGTGCCGATGGTCGGATTATTCCTCGCACAGGTGCTGATGTCCTTCAACGTTGCGGCTTTGCCCGTGTCCATGGGAGGCATGGTCGAAGATTTCGGCGTTCCGCCAACCAGCGTCTCAACAGCTATCGTGACATACGGTCTAGTCGTGGCCGCCCTGGTCATGGTCGGCGCCAAACTCGGGCAGCGCATCGGCTGGGTGCATATATTCCGAGTCGTAGTCGGCATTTTCGCCATTTCCGCGCTCTGCATGGTATTGGCGCAATCAGTGGTGTGGGTCATCGTCGCCCAGGCGCTTGCCGGTGCTTCGGCCGCGATCATCGTCCCCTCCCTGGTCGCATTGATCGCCGAGAACTATCATGGCGCCCAGCAGGCAACGGCAATCGGTTCGCTCGGCTCGGCCAGAGCGCTCTCCGGTGTGAGCGCATTTCTCATCGGAGGCACTCTCGCCACACTCGTCGGTTGGCGTCCCGTATTCGGTATCGTGCTTGTGCTCGCCGTCACCGTATTCATATTCAGCTTCCGTTTGCGCGGCGATCACGGCGACAAGACGATAAGCATAGATGTCATCGGGGCCCCGCTCATAGGTCTGGGTATCGTCCTGCTCACCTTGGGCGTGAATAATCTCAATGGATGGGGTCTGCTACGGGCCACGTCTTCCGCGCCGTTCAACATCCTCGGCATGTCACCCGCACCACTGCTCATCGTGGTCGGCATCATCCTCGTCCAGCTATTCACCATGTGGACACGAAAACGTTCTGCCGAAGGCAAGGAGCCGCTTGTCGAACTCGGCATTCTGAAATCCTCACGCGAGCGTTCAGCGGTATTCGCCATGTTCATCGTGGTCGCCATGGAAGCTGCACTGAATTTCACCATTCCGCTCTACATCCAGATAGTCCAGGGCAGAAGCGCGTTCAGCACATCGATGGCGATGCTGCCCTTCAACCTGACCGTATTCTTCACCGCCATGCTGGTGGTTCGCGTGTACAAGCGCTTCACTCCACGTCAGATCGGTGTCTTCTCCTTCGGACTCACCACCTTTGCGCTGCTCTGGTTGGCATATGTGGTGAACAATAACTGGGAGACCTTCCCCACCATTCTGGGACTGTTCATCTTCGGCGTTGGACAGGGGTCACTGGTCACTCTGGTTTTCAACGTTCTGGTCACTTCGGCACCGAAAGAACTGGCCGGCGATGTCGGTTCCATCAGAGGCACGACGCAGAATCTGGCCTCGGCAGTCGGTACGGCACTTGCAGGAGCGCTGATGGTCGGTCTGCTCGCAGGCAACGTCACACTCGCCCTGAGCGACGGCAGGAATGTCGACCTACCGAAGGACCTGACTTCACAGGTCGATCTGGACAACACCAACTTCGTGTCGAACGATCACCTCAAGGAAGTGCTTGCCACGACGACCGCTACCCCCGAGCAGGTCGACGCTGCGGTGTCGCTGAATGAACAGGCACGTCTTTCCGCTCTGAAAACCGGCCTCCTGATAATGGCCGCCCTGAGCGGTGTCGCCATCATTCCCGCAGGCAGACTGCCCGGCTATACACCGGAGGAAATCCCCGACCCCGATCCGATCAAGAAACAGGTCTGAGCTTCCCGAGGATGCAGGGTCGTTCAGTCTTCCCGCACCCTCCTGAGCCACTCCCGCACCAGGGCTTCGGTGACCGTTGACTGTTCAAGATGCACATTGTGCCCTGCGGCATCAAGCACGGTGTATGTGCCTCGCGGATAATGCTCGATGCGATTCCACGCATCGGTGTATCCCACCACCTGGTCCTGTCGTCCTGTGATGAACAGACTGGGTCGCGCGAAGGGCTCGGGATGCGCGTCCTCGGGCTCCTGGTCCAGTGAGTAATGCGCGGATATGCGCTTCAAGGCCTCCCGGTCGGAGGATTTCAGGCCCGGAAGCACATATTTCTCGAATGCCGCGGCATGCTCCGCATTCTGCACGACGGCCATCTGCGTGTAGTCCTCGGCCATGGCGCCAAGTGACGCGATGAGTTCAGGGTCCTCGTGCAGAACGGTTGTCCTGGGCAGCAACCGTTGATCGTGGTCATTGACGAAGACCCCCGCGAGGGTTGCAAGGCCCAGGACCTGCTCACGCATATCATGGGCGACGCAACGTGCGACCATGCCGCCGAAGGAATTGCCGAGCACCGCGAAGGACTCGCCTCCCAGATGCCCACGAATCCAGCTCTCGACCGCGTCAACGACATCCTGTGAGCTGTTGACATCTTCGGCAGGGCTTTTGCCATGGCCGGGCAGGTCGATGAATATCTGCCTCCAACCACCCAGGTCATCAATCATTGAGCTCAGTGATGCGAGAATCCGATGGTCCACACCGAAACCATGAATCAGCAGCAGCGGCGTGCCGTCACCTCGTTCTTCGCTGTACAACACGTGGTCCTCCAAGATTCACTAACAGTAATGCCATAGGCAGCATACCCACTTGGGGCAACAGCCTATGGCATGGTTTGGATTCCCTTGAAGAGGGGATTCTCTAGAGACTCAGCACTTCCTTGAGGCCATCTTCAAGCGACCGGAGCGGATGACCGAGCGTTGATTCGAAATCCCCCGAGGTCAGCTCGAGATCGCCGGCTTTTATCAGCTGCTGGATGCCGAGTATCCCTTGAGCCGCCTCCTCGGGAAGCCCATGGCCTTTCAGAGCCTCCGTGAAGCCGTCAGCGTCAAGGTCACGCGCGCTGACCGCCTTCCCGGATGCCTTCGACAGGGCTTGTGCCAGTTCACCATAGGTGTGCGGCTCACCTGAGAGTTCCAGAATATCGGGGGTTTCCTGCTGTCCGGACATGACGCGTGCCGCCGCCTCTGCATATTCCCGCTTCAGAGCCCATCCGACGGTCGCATCGCCTGCGGAGTAATCCAGCTCGCCGCTGTCGAGTGCCATCTTCAACAACGTGGTCTCGTTTTCGAGGTACCAGTTGTTGCGCAGGAAGGTGTGAGCGATACCAGACCGCTCGATCAGCTGCTCGGTGAACTGATGGTCCGTGGAAAGCATGTTGTCCACATTGCTGGCATTGGCAAAGCTGGTGTAGGCGATGAACGAGACACCGGCCTCCTTGGCTTCGTTCACCACGTTGGTATGTTCGGCCTGACGATTGCCCGGAGCGCCGGAGATGAACAGCAGGCGGTCAACACCCTTGAAGGCTTCCTTCAGCGAATCCGTATCACCATAATCCCCGATGCGAACCGTGATTCCCTGGCCTCTGAGCGATGCGGCCTTTTCTTCGTTCCGTGCCAGCGCGATGATGTCCGAGACAGGCACCAGCTTCTTCAGATATTCGAGTGCGTATCCGCCCAAACCACCGGTTGCTCCAGTTACCAAATATGTCATAGTCGTTCCCTCCATCACCGCCCTCTCACCGAAGTCCCGTTGAGAAGACGTCACATGTGTTTTGCTGTATATTTATAATGTACAGCTGACAATAGTGAGTTTTCTCCGCCACGTCAAGTCGCCTCAAGTCGAGTCACGATGAAGCGGTGCGGTTATAGTCGAACTTCGAGAGAACCCACACAAGCGCATGAGAGGAGGCATAGATATGCGATATTCGACGCAACTCAGCGATGCCGTGCACATTCTCGCCTACATCGCCGTGTTCTCGGAAAGCGATACGGTCACCAGCGATATTCTCGCGGCGAGCATAGAAACGAACCCTACGAATGTCCGGAAAATCATGGGCAAGCTGCGGCAACACGGCCTGATTCATACGGTGAACGGGCGCCCGAAGCCGACATTGATCCGACCGGTCGAAGACATCACCTTGTACGACGTGTTCATCAGCGTCAACGAGGATACCCGGCTTATCGAGGTCGATGACCATACCAATCCACGGTGCATCATCGGTGCGAATATCCAGCAGGCCCTCGAAAAGGAGTACGCCAGGCTGCAGCAGGCTGCGGAAAACGAGATGAAACAGGTCACACTCGCGGACATTCTGAGAAGCATATCCACTTCAGCCGTCAACACCGACCCTGAAAACGCCGAAATCGTCGCTTCGTTCCTCTAACAGGGCTCTTTACGGAGATAACTGCACTAAAAGTACAGCTTTTTCACCAATAGATGACCGAATTGCTGTACTTTTAGTGCAGTTATCTTGTTGCGGCTGTTTTAGTCGCGGCCAAGCATGCTCTGGACCATGTCCTCCATGGATTCCTGTGCCGGACGATACCGCATACCGAGCTCCTGTCGACTTTTTCTCGAATCCGCCCGCAGCACATGCCCGACATTCCGCCGCACGTATCCCCGACCGAGGCCGATCAACGGTGCTGCGGCAAATACCAGCGCCTTGGGTATCGCCCTGTCAGGCAGGGGCAGGCTGTTGCCGAATCGAGGCTTCAGGCTCTTCGCGAGCGCCAAGGTGTCCGTGTCCTCGGAAGCAAGGATGTGGCGACCGTGGGCATCAGGAAGGAAGGCCGCCGCGATATGCGCCCTGGCGACATCACGCACATCCACCACGCTGACCCCGATTCTGGGTAGACCGAACCTTCCCGTGCCGCCGATCATCTGCTCGACGATGGTAAAGCTGTCACTGCTCGGCCTGGGATTCAATGCCGGGCCGATAACCAGTGCGGGGTTAACCACCACCAGACGCCACTGATGCTGAGCCCGGGCGATATGCCAGGCCTCTCGTTCCGCCAATGTTTTGGAATAGGAATATGGCTCACGCGTGGTCGTGGAAGTATCGTTCCACTGGGATTCGGTGATGATGCCACCGGGCCGACGCTCCACATCGACCGCATCGCTATAGATGGCGGCCACTGAGCTGGTAAGCACCACACGACGGACCTCGGAGGTCTCGCTGGCGCTATTCAGCACGTTTCTGGTGCCTTCCAACGCCGGTTTCACCAAATCACGCATCGGTTCCGAGACCTTGCGGACAAAGGGCGAAGCCATATGGAACACCACCGCACACCCCTGCATGGCCTTCTCATAGGAGCGGGGCTTGAGCAGATCCGCGGCGAACAGCCTGAGCTCGCCCGGAGCACCTTCAGCCAGCTTCAGCAGATGACCGACCTTATGCTCATCCTTTGGGTTGCGGACCGCCGCATGCACGGTTACACCGGCATCCAACAGGCCTTTGACCACCCAACTCGCCACATAGCCGTTGGCACCGGTCACCAGAACCGGTGCGGTTGTGTCGATTGGCAGTCCCGATACATCTACGGACATATCCATCATTGCTGATCCCATGTTCCAATCGTCACACACCGATATGCGTATCGTCTGATTTGCCCGTAAGCGTACTTCCCTGTCCCCGCTTCAGCGAATCGCGAGCACGCTGCAGCGACCGGTCTTCATGCCATCGACACAGAAAACTCACGGACCGCGGAAAACAACCCCGACATCTCGGCGTGGTCACGATACCCGTCCGTTTACACTCATAACCGTGGGGACCGCTGAACCTGAATTACTGCGTCTTTCACCATGGACCGCGCGAGGGATGCTCATCATCGCCGCGGCCACATGGGGAGGCGGCTATACCTTTTCCAAAATCGCCCTTGAAACCCTCTCCGTGCAATGGATGATGGCGATACGACTGTGCCTGAGCGTGGCCATTATGGTGGTATTGCTTTGGCGCAGAATTCACAGAACTCACCTGACGCATCTGTTGGTACCGGGAATACTGCTCGGGCTCACCTACTGGATAGCCTTCATGTTCCAGATGCGCGGCCTTGCGCTGACCGAACCCGGCCGCAACGCCTTTCTGACCGCAACGTATTGCGTGTTCGTCCCCTTTCTGGTGTGGATAATCGCCAAGCAACGTCCCGCGGCCCGTCATATTCTTGCAGCCATGATCTGCCTGTTCGGCGTAGGCTTCATCGCCATCCCGAAAGTCGGGGCCAGTCTCAGTCTCGGCCAGGGAGATACGCTCACCTTGATCGGCGCGGTACTGTTCGCCATCAATCTGGTCCTGTCGGGAATGTTCGCCAAGAAGTTCGACATGCTCATGCTAACACTCATCGAATTCGCCACTGCCGCGACGCTCTTCACCGGTGGCGCGCTCATCACCGATCCGATTCCGCAGGCGGCGGCTTTCAATTGGACCACGCTCGCCTCTCTGGCATACCTCATCATCGGATCGACTCTGGTCGCCCAGAACTTCCAGAATCTTGCTTTCTCCAAGGTGCCCGCGGCCCAAGGCTCCCTGATTCTCTGCACCGAAAGCCTGTTCGGCCTGCTGTTTTCCGTGGTGCTGGTACATGAGCACATCAGTCCCACGAATCTGGTCGGCTTCGCGCTCATTTTCTTCGCCATAGTACTTTCGGAGCTGCATCGGCCCCATATGCACCGGCGCCGCAAGGACGTATCGGGCCCCAGAGCGAACGTCCTCTGAGCCCTTGGGGAAACGTCGACGACCTATGCCCACCGCTCGTTCAGGATTCTCTGATTTCACTGCCAGCAAGTCACCATATCGTTACATGAACACAGCGTAGGGTGGCGAATATGAGTACTGCATCGAGGCCTGTCAACAGCCAAATGCCAGCAGCCAAAGTGACTGCATCGGACAGACTCGGTCAAATTCGCTCCTCCGGCGAAGTTCCGGTGACGACACAGATTTCCGATCGTATTCAAAAACCACGATTGCGGGGAATTCTCCATCTGATGGCGTTCCCGGTCAGCGTCATCGCCTCGATGGTCCTGATCGCGCTGGCCCCCTCAGGAGAACTGAAGATCGGCGCCTCCATTTATGCGCTGAGCACCATGCTCCTGTTCGGCAACAGCGCCATGCTTCATGTAGGCCGTTGGGGCCGACGGATGAATACCATCCTGTGTCAGATTGATTACGCCAATATCTTCATCATCATCGCGGGCACGAACACCGTGTTCCTGCTCACGCTTCATACCCCGCTTCGTTGGACGTACCTTGCCATCATCTGGTCTGTGGCGTTCCTCGGATCCGTGTGTCACGCCATATGGCACGAAAATCACGATTGGCTCTTCACCACCATCTATGTGGTTCTGGGACTCACGGCCGTACTGCTCCTGCCCTTGCTGTGGAATGCGCCGAACCATGGCCACGCGGTCACTATCCTCCTGGCCGTCGGCGGGGCAGCCTACATCGCCGGGGCATGCTGCTTTGCGATGCGCCGCCCGAATCCTTTCCCCGGCTGGTTCGAATATCATGAGGTCTTTCACGCGGGAACCATCGTCGGATACGTCTGCCATGCCGTAGCGGCCTTTCTGGCCATCACCTCGGCAGCGGTCGTGTGAACATACCGCAGGATTCCTAGGAACCGTGCAACACATACTTGGTGGTTTAGCTGTTCTTCAAGCTCACTGTAAACACGGATGTTGCGCGAACGGTAATACAATGTATTCAGGAGGTGGTGGCGATGACCACGATGACCATGAGAGTCGATGACACGGATGCAAAACTCATCAAGGAGTATGCCGGGTTCCACGGCATGAGTGTCAGCGATTTCGCCCGCACGGCCATGCTCGAGAAGATTGAGGACGCGCACGACCTCGCAGCCCTACGAGACGCTATCGAAGCCGACGACGGCACCAGGTACACCCTCGACCAGGTGAAGAAGGAACTCGATCTGTGAGCTACCACGTTCGTCTGACCCCGGCCGCGCTCAAACAACTCAGGAAGATGGACCGCTTCGACGCGAGAATCATCACCGACTGGATCACCGACCGGCTCGAAGGCTGCGACAACCCCCGCGCCTTCGGCAAACCTCTGAGCGCGAACAGGGCAGGAGAATGGCGCTACCGTATTGGCAAGTACCGGGTCCTGTGCATAATCCAGGACAACGAACTCATTGTGCATGTGTTCAGCATCGAACATCGAAGTACCGTCTACCGCTAAGCGAATACCCGCACAAATTAGCACGCAAGTCCGCCAACAACCCGCCCATATCAGGCGGGCCAAGATATTTACAGCGACTTACCTCACCGGCAGCCTCCGGTGCCTGCCGACGACGATGTGCAGAGCGACTATTGCACTGGCAATCAGGGTGGCAATCCATGGGATGGCAAAGCCCTGTTCGGGCCCGTGCGCATCAAGCACCACGCCGGTGATGGCCGACCCCGCCGAGGCACCCAGAGCTCCGAGGGCACCTAGCCACGAAAGCCCTTCGGTCAGGTGTTCCGAGGCCACTGCATGCTGAACGATCATATTGCAGGTGGCGATGGTGGGTGCGATGAACAGCCCCGCTACGAATTGCAGCAATCCGAGCACCAGCAGATTGCTCAATGCCAGACGGAACGACAGATATCCCAATCCCAACAGGAACAGCAGCACGCAATAGCGTGTCCAGAGTGATCGTCTCCAGCTTCGAGAACCGTATACGAGCCCTCCCACCAGGGAGCCCGAGGCGAAAACAGCGACCATGACCCCGACCAGGCCGGCCTTGCCCTGAGCTTTGGTGAGGGCGACAATGCTCACATCGTAGCCATTGAACGCCAGGTTCAGCAGCATGTAACTCAGCATCACCGACAGCACTCCGGGAAACAAGGGCAGCAGTCGACGGGCGATTGCCCCGAACGACTTGTCACCGCTGCCGAGGCCCTCAGCTCGGCTCTGGCCGCTGGTTCCAGAATGCCGCGCTTCCCCTACCGTCTCGGCTTCGGCGGCAGATGCTTTCCGCACGAAGGATGGCTGTGTGTCCACCAGGGAGAAGAAGGCGAAACCTCCGACGCAGAGCGCCAAGGCAGGTACGAACAGCTGTGAGACCGGGTGCACCGAAGTGGCCAGAACCGTGGCGAAAATGGGCCCGACGATGAAAATCAGCTCGTCGACTGCGGATTCGAAGGCATAGGCCGTGGTCAGCAGTTCACTATGTCCTGAACGCCCAAGCACCCATGACCAGCGCGTTCTCACCAGCGCCCCGAAGGAGAACTGCGTCGCGCCCATCACGAAGGCCAGGATGACGAGCAACCACAACGGAGCTCTCAGCAGCACGGCAACAGCGAATACGAGCATGCTGCCGATGGACAGCACCACGGCGACTCTTCCCACCGCATGCTGCCCATAGCGGTCGAATAGTCTTGCGAAGAGCGGCGTTCCGGATGCTATGCCGATCACGTTCAGTGCGCTCACGATGCCGGAACTCGTCCAGTCACCGTAGATGCTGTTGATGGCCAGCACCGTGCCGAGGGGAATCATCGAAATCGGCAAGCGCGCCAGCGCCGCCGCAGCGGAAAATGATTTCGTCCCCGGAATCTCAAAGATTCTGGCATACAGACTGACGGCCTGCATCGTTCTTCTCCCGTTTCTTTCCAAGCTGGAATAGCCCAACCTTCCCCATCGTATTACACCTTTTACGCGGGGTGAAGCTACCGACGTACCGGCCGAGCGTATCGGCAGGCGAACCAGAGCTCGGCCACCGCACCGGGATCCTTCAGATCGACGGACAGCAATCTGGCGATACGGGCCATGTATTTGCTCATCGTATGTCTGTGAATCTCCAGCGTTCTGGCGGCCTCTTCCATCTTCCCCTGCGCTTCGATCCACGCGTGCAGCACCTCGATCGCCCCCACACTCAAGGAGTCGCCATCCGTGGCGGCATCACGGTCGGTATGCGGACCTGTGGAAAGATTGAAGGTGACATTCCGCAAAGGCGCGAGTTTAAGATCTGCGAATGCCCGTAGCAAAGAAGGTTCCAACAGATTCTCCAAGGTCCCCGCGGCACTGCCTTGTCCGTATTGCACCGAAGCGGCACCGGTGGTTTTCGCCTCAGCGGCGGCCTGATACGCCTCGTGTCTGGCCCGAGCCATGTCCAGCCAGGTCGACGCCGATGAGACACCCAACACCACGCTGCCGTCCCTGCCGAGCTGACTGACCCATTCCGAGACGTTGGACTGTGAAACGATGATCCACAGATCATCCTCAACCATGCCGAACACCACAGGATTGAGGTTCTTGACCAGGGATTTGCGGAAGGGCTCGACCAGACGCTGCGCTGCCTCCAGGGCACTCATATCGCCGAGTAATCGCATGGCGCACAAGGGTTCAGCCGGCATGCCATCCCATAGGTCATGCGCGTACGGGCGCACCGAAGCGGCATGGCCTTCCAGACATCGACGCACCATCGAGGCCCTCAGCCGGGAAAGCACCCTGTTGGCATCCGTGGAGCGGCTTATGGCCAGAGAAAGCAAGGAGACTGCGGCCGCAACCGGTGTGTGGTCCAACGACCCCGTGACCCCTTTTCTGCCGGCCACCAGATACCCCAAGGTGTCTCCCGCCGGGGAGGCGACATGGAACACCGCCACGTCATAGCCTTTGACATTGATGAATTTCGCCTCTCCCAGAACACTGAAGGTCAGGGCGTCGCCCAAGGCATCGATGTGCACGGGCAGAAAACGGTGCGAAGACTCGATAACCGTTCCCACCGGATTGATCAATGCCGCCCATCCGCCGATAATCTCCGCAAGCTTGGAGACGATTGAGCTCACCGGATACAGCGTATGCACGGATCGCATGAGCTGACGCTGGTCGTTATAGGCATGCGCGAAGCCCCGCTGTCTCTCATCGGTGAGCTTTCTCGACACCTCCTTGGTGATCGCGATGAATGGCGTCGGGGCGGGAACGCTGAACAACGGCAAGCCATATTGCGTGCATTGCTCCACAAGCCATGTCGGAATATGCTGATGTCTGACACCCACGCCGAAGCCAATCCCCCGAATGCCCGCCTTGACCAGTCTTCTGGCGTATTGCCGCTGCTCGTCGTTGGCGACGTCGTCAGCCATTGCGAGTCCGGTCAGCAGTATCAGTTCACCGCCTTCCAGATAGGGTGTCGGATCGGCGAGCTCGCTGGAATGAACCCATGAAATCGGCGCATCCACCGATTCCGGATGGCCTGGGACCACCACTTGCAGATGCAGGTCGGAGCGGGCCAGCAGACTACGCAATGAAATCGTCATTATCCCCTTCATTCTGCATGCGGTCCGCGTGACCGACGCTCCTCCGAGTAGGACAGGCTATGCAATATGGTGCCATTATGGACATATCTTAGGCATATTTTATCCATTCTGGCCATATATCTTCCACCTCCCTCCTTCTAGGTTGAGAGCAACGCTTCGCATCGAAGCTTAGGGGACCAGTTGGCATCGCCTCATCGAAGGACTCGATATGACGGATACACGAAATTTCACCATCGCGCTGGCGCAATACGCCCAGATTCCGCTCTCCGACGATGAGTCCTTCGACCGCTTCGCACAAACAGTCGCCGCAATCTGCGCCGGCCACGATGCGGCAGGAAACAGTCCGGAACTGGTGGCTTTCCCCGAGATGCACCTATTCGGCACCGGCTCGCTCAACGAGGAGGATGCGAATCGGGCACAGGAGGCCGCCGCCGTGGAATTTCCCGACACCTCCTCGCAACCCGTCTCCGTGGTCGAAGCGTCCGATTCCCTGCTCTCCAAGTGCGCGAATCTTGCCAAGAAGCATGGCATCTGGCTCGTTCCAGGTACCTTCTGCGAACGCAATCCGTCTGGAGGAATATACAACACCGCAGCCGTATTCTCTCCGGATGGCCTGCTCGTCGGCAGCTACCGCAAAATCTGCCCCTGGAGGCCTTATGAGCGGTATATTCCAGGGAATTCCTTTACCGTCGTTGATCTGCCGGGCAAAGGACGCCTCGGCCTGACAATCTGCTATGACGCATGGTTCCCTGAAATCGCCCGCCAGGTCGCGTGGCTCGGCGCCGACCTCATCCTCAATCTGGTACGCACCACGACTCCGGACCGCAGACAGGAACTCGTGCTGGCACGCGCCACGGCAATCACCAACCAGGTCTTCGTCGCCAGTGTGAACGCCGCCGCGCCTCAGGGTGTGGGCGATTCGGTCCTTGTCGACGCCGAAGGTGAGCTTCTTGATGTCTGCCGAGGCGACGAGGAAGCCCTGCTGACCCGCACCATCGACCTCGATATGGTCGACCATGTCCGCCGCATCGGAACGGCGGGGAGCAACAGACTTTGGGAGCAGTTCAGACCCGATGACGACGACATCCCCCTACCGCTCTATGAAGGCCACATCAGTGCCGCCCGCTGGCACCCGCAATCCGGACCCGGCAGGCGACGCTGACTTCCTCACCTTCCCGAATCTCCCCTTACCCATTCCACGTCACCCATTTCCCCCAAACCCACTCGCCCGTCGAAAGGACCATCAGATGACCGCAGGAACACTTGGAAGCGGCGAACAGGCCATCGCCGCGGAGCACACGGCCGAACCTAAGTTGAAGCGCACGATGGGCCTGCGCTCCGTCATGATGTTCGGTCTGGCGTATATGACGCCCATCATCGTCCTCGGCACCTTCGGCGTCATCGCCGAACTCTCGCATGGAGCCACGGCGATGTCCTACACTGTTGCCCTGGTCGCCATGCTCTTCACCGCAGGCAGCTACGGTAGGATGTCCGTGTTGTACCCCGAATCGGGCTCGGCATACACCTACATCGGCAAATCGATTAATCCCAAGCTCGGATTCCTGGTGGGTTGGGCCGTGCTTCTCGACTATCTGTTCCTGCCCATGGTCGTCTGGCTCATCGGCGCGTCATATCTCAATGCCGAATTCCCCGGCGTGCCCATCTGGGTGTGGATTCTTGGCTTCGTGTTTGTCACGACCGTTTTGAACATCTTCGGCCTCAATGTCGCCGACAAGGTGAATTTTGCGCTGATGAGCTTCCAGGCTCTGGTCATCGGCATCTTCGTCGTTCTTTCCCTGCGTAGCGTCATCGTGGGTGGCGGCGTCGCCTCCGCATTCAGCACCCAACCATTCCTGGGTTCGGGTTCTGGCGTCTCGGGCATCGTTGCCGGCGCAGCCATAGCCGCTTATTCCTTCCTGGGATTCGATGCAGTGACCACGCTTTCCGAGGAAACCAAGAATCCTCGTAAAACGATGCCGAAAGCCATCATGCTCGTCGCGGCGGTCGGCGGCTTGATTTTCATCATCGTCGCCTACACCACGCAGTTGGTTCACCCCGGTGGCACCTTCGACAATGCATCATCAGCAGCGTTTGAAATCGCGGGGCAGATAGGCGGGAATCTCTTTACGGCCATCTTCATCGCAGGTCTGTGCTTCGGGCAGTTCACTTCGGGCATCGCCACACAGGCCAGCGCGTCGCGTCTGCTCTATGTCATGGGACGCGACGGCGTGCTGCCCAAGAAAATCTTCGGCCGACTCAGCTCGAAATTCAACACTCCGGTGCTCAGCATCCTGCTTGTCGGCATCGTTGGGCTCATCGCCATGTTCCTTGATGTGGCGACTTCGACCTCCTTCGTCAATTTCGGGGCTTTCACCGCATTCACACTGGTCAACGTCAGCGTCATAGCCTCATATTTCAAAGTCTCGCCGGAAACCAGGGCGAAGCTGATGCCGGGCGGATGGCTGCGCAATATCGCCTTCCCCACATTGGGCTCGCTCTTCTGCGCTTATCTGCTTATCAATCTCGACAAACAGGCGTAGGTACTCGGACTCTCCTGGCTTGCCATCGGCATCGTCATCCTGGCTGCATTGACCAAAGGATTCAAACACAATCCGCCTGAATACGAAGCGGAATGAATACCTCAACACACCTCATCGAGGAAAGGAACAATCATGAATATCACCGTTTTGGGTACGGGGATCATGGGTGGTGGCATCGCCACGGTTGCGGCTTCCAAAGGCTTCTCGGTAACGGCATGGAACCGCACCGTAGAGCGGGCACAGGCACTCGAAGGACCCGGTCTGAAAGCCGAGGCTGAGCTCGCCGCTGCCGTGTCCAATGCGGACGTGATCGCCATCGTGGTCTTCGATGCGGCCAGCGTCGTGGACGTATTGGAGAGGTCCTATCAGGCTGCCCCAGCCGATGCGGTGTGGATACAGATGTCCACCATCGGCACCGAAGGCTCCGGTAAGGTCCGTGAATTCGCCGAAGCGCATGACCTGCATCTTATCGAAACGATGATGATGGGGAGCAAGGACCAGGCGAATTCCTCGCAACTCATTCTTATCGGCGGCGGCGAGCAGACGCTGTTCGAACAGGCGGCACCCTTCCTTGACGCCATATCAAAGAAACTCGTCCACTGCGGCCCGCAGGTCGGTGACGGCACCGCGGTGAAGTTGGCCTGCAACCTCTGGCTGGGCTGCATCACCGCGGCGGCCTGTCAGTCGGTCAAGGTTCTGGAACGCCAGAACGTCGATCCTCAACTGTTCCTGGACGTCATCGCCGGAGGAACGTCCGACTCGCCGTATGCTCACATCAAGGGCGGCAAGGCGATAACGAAGGACTACAGTCCCCAATTCGAGGTCTCGGCTTTGGAGAAGGACCTCGGGCTGATGAAAGCCGTGATGGATTCAGTCGGATTCCGCAACGATCTGCTGTCATTGGTCATGGATCTCTATGCACAGTCAGATGGCAACGGCCACGCTCACGACGACATCAGCGCCGTGGCCACCTCATTCGAATAGCACCAAACCCTACATACCCGTAACTTCACAGAAAGAATGACAGTCATGCCCACAGACAGCTTCTCCGCAACCCCCATCTCCACCGTGTCGGATATCCCCCAGCGGGCCCGCGAACTGCGTACCTCGATTCCCGGCCCGAAGTCCCAGGCCTTGACCACGCGGCATCATCAGGTCGTCAGCGCCGGTGTCGGAGCCTATATGCCGATCTTCGCGCAAAGCGCTTCGGGATCGACCATCACCGATGTAGACGGCAATCGTTTCATCGACCTCGCCGCAGGTATCGCGGTCACAGGGGTCGGCAACGCCGCACCGGAGGTCGTCGAGGCGGTTCAGACGGCCGTGGCCAAACTGACGCACACCAATTTCGCCACAACTCCGTATGAGAGCTATGTCGAGGTCTGCGAGAAACTCGCGGAACATACCCCAGGCGATTTCCCGAAGAAAAGCGTGCTGTTGAATTCGGGTGCGGAAGCCGTCGAGAACGCCGTCAAAATCGCCCGTAAATACACGGGACGTTCAGCGGTGATCGTGATGGAGAACGCATTTCACGGACGAACCAATCTGACGATGGCCATGACCACGAAATCCTCGCCGTACAAGCGTGGATTCGGTGCCTTTGCCCCCGATATCTACCCTGTTCCCTACTCATACCCGCTTCGTGACGCATTCGGCAGCGATGGTGTAGCAGCGGCGAAAGCCAGCATCGAGAAAATCGAACTGCTGGTAGGTCATGAGAACGTCGCTGCGATCATCGCAGAACCGCTGCAGGGCGAGGGCGGCTTCATCGTCCCGGCCGAGGGCTTCCTCAAAACCTTGTCCGAGTGGGCACATGAGAACGGCGTTCTCTATGTCTCCGATGAAATCCAGTCGGGATTCTGCCGCACCGGCGAATGGTTCGCCTCCGATCACTTCGGAGTCGTTCCTGATCTCATCACCACCGCCAAGGCTCTTGGAGGCGGCATGCCGATTTCCGCAGTCACCGGACGGGCTGAAATCATGGATAGCGTCCAGCCGGGAGGCATCGGTGGCACCTATGGCGGCAATCCGGTGTCCTGCGCCGCGGCATTGGCTGCGATTTCGATTATGGAAAGCAAGGACCTCAACGAGCGTTCGCGGCATATCTCCTCCGTAATCGCATCTTCGCTGAATCCCTTGGTGGAATCTCTGGATACCGTTGCCGAAGTGCGTGGTCTGGGAGCCATGCAGGCCATCGAATTCGTCAAGTCCGGAAGCATGCAGCCCAACAAGCCCCTGGTCGCTCGCATCGTCGCCAAGGCCATGCAGGCCGGACTCATCATGCTGACCTGCGGCATCAACGGCAACGTCATCAGACTCCTGCCACCCCTGGTCATCACGGACGATGAGCTCAACGAAGCCCTGGATGTCCTTAAAGCCATCATCATCGAAGAAAGCGCCCGCTAAACAGGTCATCAATCCGCGTGTGTAGGGATTATTCCTGAAACAACAGACATCACCGAAGGGCGAGTGGCGGTATTGCAATGTCCAGCAATACCGCCACTCGCCATCTCCAACAAATTCCCTACACAAACGGCTCTGACTGGCCGAATCAGATCAGATCATAAGGCATCTGACGTTTCACGAGCCAAAATATCAGCAGAACCAGCACCACGGCAAAGGACAACGCAGGAATTCCCCAGGGCCCCAGGACCGCAGCCAGAACGACGGTCCGTCCGGCATAGAAGGCCGTGCGTCGCCATCCTGTACGTTCTTTGCCCTCCACGGTCATATGCGTGAATCGCCCGCCCAGGGTCTGTCCTCTGGCAAGTACCGGCATCATCAGCTCGAATATGAGGAACGACAACGCCATAAGGGCGAGCACGACGATTCTCATGCCTGATGAGGTAATCGTCATTCCTGCGAAACCATACGTTCCGTTCATGTTGTAGGTGCCTGCCTTCACCACCACAACGACGAATCCCAGACCGAGAGTGCCTGCAAGGCCGTAGATGCACGTCAGGTCAATCGCCAAGGACACCACGCGATGAATGAACCCGGGACGAGTAACCACATCATCAGCGGCCTTCGTGCGTACGGGAATCCACCTGGCGAATGCCAACGCCATCAGAAAACCTATGACTCCGCCCACGGTGTTCCACAGCAGGTCGTCCACATCGAACAGTCTATAGGAGCATGGATAGAAACCGAATGCCCCGGTGAGCTGCGCCGTTTCGATCATCAGGGATGTCGCGAAGCACATGGGAAGAGCCACGGTGAAACGCCACCTGAACACCCTTGACATGATGAAGCCCAAAGGGACGAAGAACAACACGTTCATCACGATCTGAAGTATGGCGTAAAGCCCGCCCCGCGAAACATCCGTCAGAAATTCGAAGGGATTCAACTGCGCGTGCAGATGATGGCTTGCGCAGAATGCAGCGGGATTATCGGGCATGGGCCACAAGGTGAAGCACACCAGCGCCAGCAGATACAGCACCACGAGATACGCCGAGAATGCCGCCGTGAAATGCAAGGCGTGATATCGGTGATAGATCACCGCGAGAATCGGTATGGTCAATATCAGCGAGACGACAGGCCATATGGCGACTGCGGTGATGAAGGAGACGCTGAAGTATCCGAGGAATCCGAGCATATCCTCAGACTATTCCCGTTGTCGAAGCCTCGAAATCGTTCTGTCGAACGACATCGTCGAAGCTGTTCGTCGTTCGCTCCCCCGCCGCGCTGACGGTGGCGAGGGCATCAGCGACCGCCTGCTCGGGGAATTCCTCATGCCAGGCATTCTGTGCCGCCCATCGGGTGACCATCGCGAAATACCTTCTTCGCGGACGGGGGTATGACATCGTCAGGTCGTGTATGCCCTGGTGAATGGTCGCGATGGTAACCAAATCCCCCAGCTTGAGCGCCGCCTCCCGTATGGCTATAACGTCCAGCACTGAGTCGCTCTCCCTCATCCTCTCGTCCCAGGTCAACTGCAGCATCGTGCGGCCCGAAGTGCTCACCAGAACTGGGACCTGGATATCAAGACCGCCTGCTATTTCCGCCTGAGCCCGGTAAATCGCTTCCAGCCATCCGGCCCGTGGAAGGAACTGCTGCTCATCCGAGAAGGGATAGGCATCGTAATCCCATTGCCCTCCGAGTTTCCTGAGTATCGTTCGTTGATAGAAACCCGGGTCGGGTATAGGCAATGCACTGTGCGCACCTCTGAGCAGCAGCCCTTTGAGCACCGGGGTCGAGATGATGCGAAGCATCCGATTGCCCTGTAGTTCAAGCCACGGGGAGTTCAATGCCATGGCGGTGACATGCGTGGGATGGTCCGTGTTCATCCACAACGAAGCTATCAAGCCTCCTTGGGAGTGCCCGACCACCATGATGCGTACGTCCGGGCCTTGTTCCTCAACGATAAGGTCATGCAGGGCGTTGAGTTCCGCCCTGTACTCATGCAGGTCATCGATATATCCGGATATCTCTCCGCTTCGTAGACTTCGGCCGTACCTGCGCAGATCCACGGCATAGAAACGCACGCCCAGGCTTTCCCAATATTCCGATACGTGCCGCCGATAGAAGTAATCGTTCCATCCATGGATGTACATGATCGCCTTTGGCCTCGGGCGACGTTCCGGCGTATGGAACACTGTCGTCCGGGTACGCGCCCACAGCTTCCGCAAGCATCGCCCGTGCCGTTTCTCGTCCGCATCATCCGACGCTGGCGCTTTCCTGATGAAGGTCGCGATCGAGTCGCCTTCGCTGTCCTGTCCGAGAACGACCGTACGCCGTTGGTATCCTGCAATGACATCATCGTCCTGCCACTGATCGCCGGGCAGACCATCGGGCAAGTGTGTGGCACGAACATCCAGGCCGTCCATGATCGCCCTCCCTCTGGCTTTTCATATCCGCCGATGTGTGGCATCGCTTATGGCGGTACTTAGCAAACAGCGCAGGTCGCCCATGTCGGCGAACTGCGCTGTTTGCTGATTTTCAGTGGTGTTCAGTCGTCGCCCAAGGTAACGTGCACGCCACCTACCAATGAGCTGACGATGTTGTACAGGAACGCGACGATCGTTGCCAGCACGACCACCAGCACGACCTCGAAAATCGAGAAAATGGTTACCGCGCTCAGTACCGTGCCCAGGCTCAGCACGCTGCTGAAATCGAACCCTCCGGCATCGAGACCGGTTTTGGAAAGCAGCTGGGTCACATTGTCGAAAAGACCGATGGAGTTCAGCAGCAACCAGATCAGGGCCATGGCGACGATCTGAATAATGGCTCCGGCAATGGCCAGGAGGAATGACACCTTGGTAATCGACCAGGGATCGATCCTGGTCAACGACAGACGCATTCTCCGGGCTCTGGGTACCGAAGGCTTCTTCGCACCCGAAGAGACGGCGGATTTGGGGGTGCTCAAAGGAAGTGCGGCACCTGCTCCCGCGGCATGCTGGCCAGCCGCTTCGGTACTGATCAACGGCCTGGACGAGAATGAACGTGCAGTGCGCCCCGACTGCTCCTGCTGTTCACCGTTCTCGTCATGCGAGTCGATCGGTTCACCTGTATTCTGGCTCATCGCTTCTCCTTGTTCGATTTGCCTGACATCTGATGTGAGGCTACCAGTCAAACTTGACCGCTTGGACTATTCTGCCGGCTTTTCCACAATCTCAGCAGATTCGGCACCGTTTTCCGCGTTTTCGGCCTGAGCCTCCACCGCCTCGACCTCGTCTTCGCTTTCCTCGTTGCGCGCGATGGAAAGAATCTCGTCACCCTTGTCCGGTTTGGCCAGCGTCACTCCCTGCGTGGTGCGACCGGTTCTTTTCACCTCGTTGACATTGGAGCGAATGACCTTCCCGGATTTCATGATGGCGAGTATCTGGTCGTCCTCGTTTACGACGACGGCGCCGACCAGCGAACCACGGCCTTCGACAAGCTGAATGGCCTTGACTCCGAAACCGTTTCGTCCCTGCAGACGGTACTCGGAGAGTGCCGTGCGCTTTGCGTAGCCCTCGTTGGTCACCACGAGCAAATCATCCTCTGATTCCTCAGGAACCACGTCCATGCTCAGCATGGAATCCCCTTCGCGGAAACGCATTCCCTGAACACCTGCGGTCTGACGTCCCATCGGGCGAAGCGTACCGTCCTCGGCTGGGAACTTCACGCTCATGCCGAGACGCGAGACCAGAATGATGTCGTCCTTGGCGTTGCATAGGGCCGCACCCACCAACTCATCCTGCAACCCGTCCGTCGAATCCTCGATATCCATCAACCGCACGGCAATCAGACCGCCCTGTCGTGGGGAATCGTATTCGCTCAGACGTGTTTTCTTGACTTTGCCGGTGCGCGTGGCGAGAACCAGATACTGCGCCTCGTCGTAGTCGTGGATGGACAGCACCTGCTGAATCTTCTCTTCCGGTCCGAACTGCAGAAGGTTGGCGACGTGCTGCCCCTTGGAATCTCGCGACCCTTCGGGAATCTCGTACGCCTTGATTCTGTAAACCCGACCTCTGTTGGTGAAGAAGAGCAGCCAGTTATGCGTGCTGGTCAGGAAGAAGTGGTCGACCACGTCATCCTCACGCAGCTTGGCACCCTTGATGCCCTTGCCTCCACGATGCTGTGCACGGTATTCCTCGGCCTTGGTGCGCTTGATGAACCCAGAATGGGTGACTGTCACCACCACATTCTCCTCGGCGATCAAATCCTCGACGTTCATCTCTCCCGAATACGGAAGAATCTTGGTTCGGCGTTCGTCGCTGTATTTGCCGACGATCTCGTCGAGTTCGTCTCCGACTATCTTGCGCTGACGTTCGGGCTTGGCGAGAATGTCATCGTAATCGGCAATGCGGCGCATAAGCTCTTCGTGCTCGTCAATGATTTTCTGACGTTCAAGTGCCGCAAGACGGCGAAGCTGCATCGCCAGGATGGCGTCGGCCTGCACGTTGTCCACATCGAGCAGACTCATCAACCCTGTTCGTGCGGTTTCCACATCCCGCGATCCGCGAATCAGCGAGATGACCTCGTCTATCATGTCGAGAGCCTTGAGATAGCCCTGCAGGATATGGTCGCGCTCTTCGGCCTCGCGCTTCAAATACTTCGTACGACGTTCGACCACGTCGAGCTCGTGGTTCACCCAATGCCGGATGAAGGCATCAATCGACAGGGTCCTGGGCACGCCGTCGACCAAGGCGAGCATATTCGCGCCGAAGGTCTGCTGCAGCTGGGAATGCTTGTAGAGGTTGTTGAGGACGACCTTGGGTACGGCATCGCGTTTTAGGACCAGCACCAGACGCTGCCCCGTACGCCCTGATGTCTCGTCTCGCATATCGGCGATGCCCTGAATCTTGCCGTCGCGCACGCCTTCTCGTATCGATGACGCGAGACGGTCGGGATTGACCTGATAGGGCAGCTCGGTGACCACCAGGCACATGCGGCCCTTGATTTCCTCGGTATTCACCACGGCCCGCATCGTGATGAGCCCACGACCCGTTCGATATGCCTGTTCGATACCCTTGTGCCCGAGAATCGTCGCTCCGGTCGGGAAATCAGGTCCCTTGATGATGGATATCAGAGACTCCAGCAATTCCTCGCGAGTGGCCTCAGGATGGTCAAGGGCCCAATGCACGCCTTCGGCCACCTCGCGCATGTTATGCGGAGGTATGTTCGTGGCCATGCCGACGGCGATGCCTGCCGAACCATTGACCAGAAGGTTCGGGAAGCGTGAGGGCAGAACAGTCGGTTCCTGGGTTTTACCGTCGTAATTCGGCGCGAAATCAACGGTGTCCTTGTCGATGTCGCGTACCATCTCCATGGCCAACGGTGCCATACGGCATTCCGTGTAACGCATGGCTGCTGCAGGATCGTCACCGGGGGAACCGAAGTTTCCCTGCCCGTCCACCAACATGTATCGCATCGACCAGGACTGCGCCATGCGGACGAGGGTGTCGTAGATTGCCGAGTCACCGTGCGGGTGGTATTTACCCATCACATCACCGACAACGCGGGAGCATTTGTTGTATCCGCGATCAGGGCGGTATCCCCCGTCGTACATCGCATAGATCACACGGCGGTGCACCGGCTTCATACCGTCTCGAACATCCGGCAACGCGCGTTCGACAATCACCGACAGTGCGTAGGCCAGGTAGGATTCGCGCATCTCCTGCTGCAAATCCATGGCCTGGATGCGTTCGCCGCTGATCAGACCGTAATCCGTGTTATCAAGCTCTTGCGGACTCAATGGTTCAAGAGCACCGCCTGATTCATTCGGCTGCCCCTCATCGGGATTCTGTGAATGAGTATCGTCTGCCACTGTTATTCCTTAGCTTCAATCGTTTCTGTATCTCTCGCATACTGGTCCACCATGGTGAACCGCTGCTGGCAGCGCCCGCTCAGGCGTCGATGAACCGCGCGTCATGCGCGTTTCGCTGGATGAAGAGACGACGAGGCTCGACATCATCACCCATCAGCATCGTGAAGGTTTCATCCGCCTGTGCCGCGTCCTCGATGTGAATCTTCTTGAGGATGCGGTTCTCGGGGTCCATCGTGGTCTCCCACAGCTCCTGATAGCTCATCTCTCCCAGACCCTTGTACCGCTGGATGCCCTCGCCTTTGGGAAGCTGACGTCCGGCCTCCTTGCCTTGTTTGAGCACCCGGTCGCGTTCGGCGTCCGTATAGACGAAGTCATGCGAACCCTTGGTCCATTTGAGCCTGTACAGCGGCGGCATGGCCACGTAGACGTAGCCTGCGGTGACCATGGGTCTCATATAGCGGAAGAACAGCGTCAGATTCAGCGTGGCGATGTGCGCACCATCCACATCGGCATCGGCCATGATGATGACTTTGTGATACCTGACCTTGTCGAGGTCGAAATCCTCGCCGTATCCCGCGCCGACCGCGGTTATCAGCGATTCGATGGTGTCCGACTTCATCATGCGGTCGATGCTGGCCCGCTCAGTGTTGAGAATCTTTCCTCGCAACGGCAGAATCGCCTGCGTCAGTGGATTGCGCCCCTGGATGGCCGAGCCACCTGCCGAATCGCCCTCGACGATGAACAGCTCGGATTCGCTGGGATCGTTGGACTGGCAGTCCTTGAGCTTGTCGGGCATTCCTGCGGTCTCGAAGATGGACTTGCGCCTGGTGTTCTCCCTGGCCTTCTTGGCGGCGATGCGCGCGCGCGAGGCCTCTATGGATTTCTGGATAATCATCTTCGCATCGGCGGGATGCGCGTCAAACCAGTCCTTGAGCTTATCGTTCATCACACGCTGTACGAATGTCTTCGCTTCGGAATTACCGAGTTTGGTCTTGGTCTGGCCTTCGAACTGCGGGTTGGTGAGCTTCACCGACACGACCGCGGTCAATCCCTCTCGCACATCATCACCGGAGAGATTCTCATCCTTGTCCTTGAGGATGTTCTTGTCCCTGGCGTAGCGGTTGACCATCGACGTCAGCGCCGCGCGGAATCCCTCTTCATGGGTTCCGCCTTCGGTGGTGGAGATGGTATTGGCGAAGGTGTGCACGGATTCGGAATACGCTGCAGTCCACTGCATCGCGATTTCGGCGGAGATACCGAGGCTGATGTCCTCTGATTCGATGTCGATGACTTCGGGCTCCACAGGAGTGTATTTGCGCGACTTCACCAGGTAGGACACGTAGTCCTTGATGCCGTTGGCATACTGATAGGTCACGGTCTGGTGCAGCTCTTCGGCGACGTTGTCGCCATCCCCGGTGACCTCGTCCCCTGCGGTATCGACATGGCGAAGGTCCGTGAGCGAGATCTTCAGTCCCTTGTTCAGGAATGCCATCTGCTGGAAGCGGCTGCGCAGGGTTTCGAAATCGTATTTGGTGGTTTCAAATATGGCCGGATCGGCCCAGAACGTGACCGAGGTGCCGGTATGTTCATCGGGACCCATAGGGGCGCCCTGCTTCAACGGTGCCGTGGCATGCTGGTCGACGAAGCTTTGCGTCCAGTGGTAGTCCTGCCTGCGCACTTCGATATCGACCTTGGTCGACAGAGCATTGACGACCGAGATGCCCACACCATGGAGTCCGCCCGAAACCGCATAGCCACCGCCGCCGAACTTGCCGCCCGCGTGGAGCTTGGTCATCACGACCTCGACGCCGCTGACACCTTCTCCCGGCACATCATCGACAGGGATGCCTCGTCCGTCGTCCACGACCCGGATGGCGTTGTCCGCCATGATGGTGACCTCGATATGACTTGCATATCCTGCCAGGGCCTCGTCCACCGAATTATCGACGATTTCGTACACCAGGTGGTGCAGGCCGCGCGGACCCGTTGAGCCGATGTACATACCCGGGCGGATTCGAACGGCCTCAAGCCCTTCGAGCACCCTGAGATCGCTGGCATCATAATGTTCAGGCGAAAGCGAATCATCCAACTGGGCGCCGTCGGAAACCGCTTCGTCGGTTTCCGTGGCATCGTTGGCATCGACGATATTCTTGTCGTTCTCGTTGCTTTGGTCTTTTTCGGCATTCACGGGCGAATCTGAACTGAGTTCTGCCACAGATGTTCCTTCCTGCGCCGTCGGACCTTATCATCAACAATCCCACGACGGTCAATACACTCTAAAAAGCAAAAAATGAGCCCTTCTAGGCTCCGAACCCTATAGTGCTAGGTTACCAGTGATTAGGGACTATAGGGGCATCAGAAGTCCGTAAATCGCCTTGCGCGCCCCGGAGAGCTGAATCTTGACTTTCTGAAGGATTCGGAGTGCGGCCCCGTCACGGTGATCTTGTCAACGGGCAGATCTCCCAGCTTCTGGGTGATCGTATGAGACAGCTGCGGCACGAGATAGGTCAGCTGCGTGGCCCATACGGTCGATTCGCTGCGTATGGTCAATTCACCGTGCTCATAGCCGGCGACATAGGAATGCCTCGCGATGGCAGGTCCGACGATCTCATCCCAGTGATTGCGCAACTGGGCGATTTTCAGATGCGGAGTCCAGTCATCGCGTTGCACGATTCCGCTGACCACTCCTGCAAGGGAATTGGGGTCTCGTCCGGGTTTGCCGAAGTTGTACCAGGCCTGCTCGGAACGCTCTCGCATCAGTCTCAGCGACAGCGAGCGCTTGGTGAAACGTTCGAAGGTCCTTGCCGGAAGTTTTCTGACATCCAGATGTAGTTGCAGGTCGACGGGTCGGTCCATCCCTATTCCGCCCCCTTCATCTGTTCCTTCAGCAGCATCTCGTAATCGTCGTTGTGCTGTCGGTCCACGAGTTGCTGGACATCTATGAGATGCACCCCGCCGGACACATTCTGCCCTTCGCGCACTTCCAGCAGTCCCGGAACATCGCTTTCGGCCGCAACCGTTATCAGCACCTGCTCCTGAGTGGAGGCGAAGGCCAGGATCTGAGCTCTGCGTGATTCGTCGAGCTGTGCGAAGACATCATCGAGGATGACGACGGGTGTGGTTCCGAGCCGTCGCTTCATCAAGGTGAACAAAGCGAGCTTAAGAGCCAATGCCAGAGTCCACATCTCCCCGTTGGAAGCGTATTCTCGCGCATTCATGCCATTGAGACGGAACAGCATATCGTCTCTGTGGGGGCCGATGAGGTTCTGCCCCCTGGACACCTCCCCCGCATACAGACGCTGGTAGTGTTCGCTGATGGCCGTTCTCGGGTCGTCGTTGTCGAGCACCTCGCTGAAGGACGGCTGGTAGTCGAGTCGCGCCTGATTGCTCTGACCTGCAAGTGAGGAATACGCATGCGCGAATTCCTCCTGAAGGTCGGAGATCAGTTCGGCGCGTTCCTTGGTGAGCTGCACACCGACATCGATGAACTGCCCTGTCCAGATCTCCAGACCGCTCAGAGCTGCGGATTGTTCGGATACCTGTGGTTGCTGCGACAATTGTTTGAGCAGAGCCACACGCTGCTTGGCGATATGCCGTGAGCGCTGCAGCAGTTCGGCGTACATGGGATTGAGCTGGCTGCAGGCCTGGTCTATGAAGGAACGTCGCTGGGCGGGGTCGGAGGACACGAGACGTTGATCATCCGGAGCGAATACGACGCAGTTCAGTCGACCGATGACGTCTCTGGCATACAGTGAAGGGCCTGAATCCACCCTCCCCCTGTTGGCTCCCCTTGTTGCAACCGTAAACTCCAAAGTTTCCGAGGATTCCCGATGATGCACATTCGCGCGGATAGTGGCTGAGGTATCTCCTACGTGCACCAGCGGAGCGGATGTTGAGACCCTATGGCTGGACCCCGTGGACAGCACTTCGACGGCTTCGACGAGGTTCGTCTTCCCCAGACCGTTGCGCCCCTGCAGGATGTTGACGCCCGGTTCCAGATCGACTACGCAGTTGTCCCACGAACGGTAGTGGTCTACGGCCAGGCGAGAAATGTACACGGTGTTGTCCCCAAACAAATAGTGCTTTTCCTGGGATGCTTCAGGAAAAGCCGAGTCAGGCAGAGAAGCGCATCGGGACGAGCAGGTAACGGTAATCGAGTGACTCGTCCGAGTCCGATTCCTGCTGACCGTTGAATTCCACTGCCTTCACCGCTGTCGTCATCTTCATCCTGACGTAGGGCTCGGTTATGGCGCTCAAACCCTCGATGAGGTATCCGGGGTTGAACGCGACGGTGATGTCCTCGCCGTCCATGTCAATGTCGAGGATTTCCGACGCCTGGGATTCGTCCGCGGCGCCGGCCGAAAGGTTGAGCTCCTGGCCTGAGAACACCATACGAACCGGTGCATTGCGTTCCGCAACCAGCGAGACACGTTTGATGGCATCAATAAGAGCCTGTTTGGATATAACCGCGTGAATCGGATATTCATCCGAGAATAGTCGATCGACCGAAGGGAATTCGCCGTCGATGAGCTGGGAAGTGGAGACGCGGCCTGCATTCTCAAAACCGAGCAACGTTGGTGTTTCGGTCGAGAAATCAATGATGACGTTCTGGTGTTCGTCCACGGAACGAGCAGTGTCCTTGAGCAACGAGCCACGAACCAGCGTGACCGTTGAAAGGTCAGGGTTCTCGGGTGTCCACGCGAAACTTGCCCGAGACAGTCTGAAACGGTCAGTCGCGGTCATGACCACGCGGTCACCGGAGAATTCGATTTTTACACCTGTCAGGACCGGACGATTCTCTTCTCGTGAGACAGCGACCGTTGCCTGTGATATTGCCTGCGCAAAGGTCTGAGCGTCGACCTGCCCGAGAGTCGTCGGAACAATCGGCAAATCAGGGTAATCGGCTTCAGGCATCAGTTGCAGGGAGAACTTCGATTTTCCCGAGGTGATGGTCATCTTTGAGTCATCGGTCGAGAGATAGGTTTTCTCGGAGGGCAGTGATTTCGTAATGTCGGCAAGAAGTTTGCCGAGTACCAGGGCGGAGCCCGCCTCGTCAATGCCCGCTTCGATGTGGTGACGAGCAGAAACCTCGTAGTCGAAGGCGGAAAGCTGCAGTGTCCCATCCACTGCTTCAAGACGGATGCCCGAAAGAATTGGGGTGGCTGGTCGTGCCGGGATAACGCGGGTTACCCAAGCTACCGCATCGGCGAGTGCCGTGGAATTGATTTCAACTTTCATGTTGCGCTTTCTTCGTCGTTAATGCTGACCCCATTCTAGCCAAAGCGAACTTTCTTTTCGACAGTGGCGTGATTGCGTTGTTACTGCTGAGGTGAATTGGTGTAAGTGGGTAAGTAATCATCTTCATAAGGCCTGTGGATAGTGTGGATAACTCTTCTCAGAGCATTGGGGACAAGCTTGAAGAACAATCCCCACCTGTGGATAACTAATAGTATTCTTGTGGAAAAGTAGGTAATTTATCCACAACTGCTGAGACGCTTTGAAATTATCCACATTTTTCATCTCCGAATGCACCGGTAATCCACGAGTAATCCACCGTATTTGGTGACTTATTCCCCGACTTTACCCACATCTGTGAATAAGCCTGTGGATAACTTTCAAAAAAGTTATCCACTTACGGGCGTGTTGTCCGTGTCACTCTCCGCTATGCTGCTTGAGCCTGACCGTCAACTCCATCACGTAGTTGTAGATTTCCCGCCGTTCCTGCATCTCCCCTGAGATTCTGGTGTAGGCATGCATCACGGTGGTGTGATCACGACCGCCGAACACCTCGCCGATGTCCACCAGGGACATGCTGGTCATCTCCCTGGCGAGGTACATGGCCGTCTGCCTTGCCAAAGCGATGTTCTTCGTCCGTGTACGGCCGACGATGTCGTCGAAGGTCAGATGGAAGTATTTGGCCACCTGCGTGATGATATCGGTGGGACGAATCTCTACATCGGTCGTGAAGAAGTCCTGGAGCGTCTGCTCGGCCAGAGCGCAAGTCACCTGCTGGTTGTTGAGGCTGGCGACCGCCGTGACGCGGGTCAGAGCACCTTCGAGCTCGCGGATGTTCTCGGTAAAACGCTCCGCGATGAGGTCAAGGACGTCATTCGGTATCTTGACCGCGTTCATGGACGCCATCATCCGCAGAATGGCCACTCGTGTTTCCCTGTCAGGAGGCTTCACATCGACCGTGAGTCCCGAATCGAAGCGCGAGATAAGCCGTTGCTCGAATCCCTTGAGATTCTTCGGGGCCACATCAGAGGCGATGACAATGCGCTTGTTGGCATCGTGCAAGGCATTGAATGTATGGAAGAACTGGTCCAGGGTGGCTTCCTTGCCCCCCAAAAATTGGATGTCGTCGATAAGCAGCACGTCGACGGCTCTGTACCTGCGGTTGAACTCGGCAATCTGGCCGGTTCCCTGAGTGGAGTTCTGAAGTGCGTCTATGAACTCGTTCGTGAATTCCTCGGAATTGACGTATCGGACCTTAAGCGACGAGTCCTTCACCAGGGCATAGTTCCCGATGGCATTGAGCAGGTGGGTTTTGCCCAATCCCGAACTGCCATAGATACACAAAGGATTGAAATCCCGACCTGAACCTTCCGCCACTGCGAGTGCTACGGTTCGGGCGAAGCGATTGGAATCTCCCGGAACGAATTTATCGAAGGTCGCGTTTTTGTTGAGATGGGTTTCGGGGTCCTGGTCGACTTTTTGCTGGACCATCTGGAATTGGGGAACCTTGAAGCCCTGATTTTGCGGCGTAGGTGAAGCGGGTGCGAATGATGGAACGGATTTCTTTTCCTCATACGGCATCTCGATCGGCAGGGGCTGCGGATACGCCTCCTGGGAGAGATCGGCTATGGTCGGGGCGCTGTTTTCCACTTCCAGCTGGGACGGCGTCGTTACGGGAATGCCTGTGGAAGATATCGCTTCCGGTTCCTTGCCTGCAACGTCCGTTGGCTCCTTGTGCTGAGTTTCGGAGGGACGGAGAATCTTTATGGCAGGAAACATATCCATGCCGCTGACCAACTTCAACGCCTGGAGCAGTGGACCATTGAGGTTGTTCTGGATGGCTTCCTGGGCTGCGGTATTCGTCACGCAAAGCACGATGGTGGTGCCGAAAACCGCCTCGGGAGTGATATCCCCAAGCCATCCCTTATCCCGTGGAGTCAGGGAACTGCTGCTTTTCAGTACCTGCAGTACGGAATCCCAAATTCTCGCAGCCTCAGCTGTGGCGTCGAGCGGATTCTGTGACATCGTCGTGTTCCCCTTTGTTCTCTCCAACACTGTCCTGCAATACAGTAGGACATGTTTACACCGTATCCGTTAAGTTATCCACAGCATCGCGTGTTGAAATTACTCAAATGTGAATAACATGGGTGTTATTTGTGGATAACTTGACGTCTGTCTTTCGGCGGTTTTGCAAGGGTTGAGGCTCTTGGAACTTCCCGTCCTTCACATAACGTACGCATTTGATAATGATTTCGTTTTGACGGAAACACTCACGATGTGTACCGTAGTATAGCCTGACTCAATCTTGAGCCGTGATTTTGCATGGAAAAACCCGGGAGCATTGATTATGAAGAGAACATTCCAGCCGAACAACCGTCGTCGTCACATGAAGCACGGATTCCGCATCCGCATGCGTACACGTTCCGGTCGCGCTCTGATCAACCGTCGTCGCAATAAAGGACGCAAGTCTCTCTCAGCCTGATACCGGTTCCGATCCAGTACAGCGTGGAACGGCTGAGGAGCCATCGGGATTTCATGGCCGTCTTGAAGCATAGAAACAAGGTCACCAGCAGGGACCTTGTGGTGCATTACTACGCCTATTTGCAGAGTGATGAACACGGCGAGCCCCCGGTAACCCAGAGAAGGTTAGGGTTGGCCGTTTCAAAAAATGTTGGGAATGCGGTCACCAGAAATCGCGTGAAACGACGCTTCCGCCAGCTGGCAAAGGCTTACGAGTCCATGCTCCCCGAACGATGCGACATCGTCATGAGGGCGAAACCCAGGGCGGACAAGGCCTCATTTGACGGTCTTAGCGCGCAGGTGGGGAGTCTGTTCAACGAGATTGAACACCGTACTCAGCGATCAGCCAGGGACCGCGTTCCGCGGGATGCCGATTCACAGGGGCTGAACCGATGACCGGATACGTCAGCAATGCCGTGATCAAGGCGATTCGTTGGTACAGGAAATCGGTCTCTCCGCTGTTTCCGCCGCGTTGCAAATATCTGCCGACCTGTTCAGAGTATGCGCTGTTGGCAGTCAGGCGTTTCGGGGCGATTCGTGGATTGACATTGGCGTTTCTCCGCCTGATGCGTTGCCGCCCTTGGAGCGATGGCGGTATTGATGATGTGCCGCAGCGCTTCTCACTGTTCTATCGTTTCAGATGGTCCAAGGCCCATGAAGAGCCACGGCTTACGCCGCTGGCACCAGATAAGGAGATGGCCTGACGATGGTCACAGATACGTTTACCTTTGACACAGGCATTTTCGGTTTCTTCTATAAGATTCTGAGACCTGTGGAGTGGCTGGTCACCTACGTTATGGTGTGGTGCCACAAATTCCTGACATTCATAGGGCTGCCGAGCGGCCCGGGCATCGCTTGGGCTATCTCCGTGGTGATGCTGGTTATTCTGGTGCGTCTGTGCATCCTGCCGCTTTTCATCAAGCAGATGCGCTCCATGCGTCGCGGCGGCAGCGGTCGCAGCGTGGCCGGCCTGGATCCGGCCGATTCCGCGGCCTCGACGCTCGAGGTCTGGGAT